>Ga0080013_1000394_pt1 | contig 61905 bp, 83 predicted proteins | sample ETNvirenome_6_85_FD_69236 | JGI IMG/M metagenome (GOLD analysis project Ga0080013, IMG submission 69236) | Marine viral communities from the Pacific Ocean - ETNP_6_85 (SPADES assembly) (version 2) | ecosystem: Environmental > Aquatic > Marine > Oceanic | place: Pacific Ocean | collected 2013-06-19 | reverse complement strand
TGAACTTAATCTAATTGATGGATACACTGGTACGACGGCTGAATTAAACACTCTCGATGTTACTACCCAAGGAACTTCAGAAGCATCTAAAGTATTAACAGCAGATGCAAGTGGAGATGTTACTATTGCTGATGGGGCGTATGATTTTGACGTTGCTTCTCACGATGGAACAAATGGACTAAAACTTGGCGGTACATTAGTTACAGCAACTGCGACTGAGTTAAATTTAATTGATGGGTATACTGGCACAACTGCCGAATTGAATTATAACGATGTAACAACAGCGGGTACAGTTGAAGTGTCTAAGACAGTAACTGCTGACGCTTCTGGCGTTGTTAATCATGCAGATTATGTTGTTCAGCGCCCAACTATTAAAGATTATGCTGAAACTGTAAACGCTATTGGGGATACTGGTGGCGGTACTGATAACATTGATATAAGCGCAGGAAATGTAGCATCCGCTACTGTATCTTCAGCTACACAGACGTTTGCATTTACTAATCCTTCTCCCACTGGATCATCATGTTCATTTACATTGTTGTTAACTAATGGTGGTTCCCAAACTGTAGAGTGGCCTGCATCAGTAGACTGGGCTGCAGCAACTGCACCTACCCTTACGGCTTCTGGGTTAGATGTTCTGGTGTTTACTTCAGTAGATGAAGGTACGACATGGTATGGATTTCTTGCTGGTGCAGACTTAAGTTAAGGAGATAGATTATGCCTTTAGGATCGCAAAAAGCAGGATTAATGGGAGCGGCTGGTGGTGCTGGTGGTGCAATAGGTGTATTTATGGGCGGGCATAATGCGGATACTCCGTCGCTTGCAACAAATATTATCGACTATGTAAATATTTCCAACATTGGTAATGCTACAGATTTCGGTGATATGTTAGGTATATTTAGGAACGGTGCCTGTTGTAGTAATGGCGAAACAGATCGAGTCTTGCATGGTGGCGGTATGCGTACTTCCGGAGCGAGTCTAAATATTATAGAGTACGTTACCGCTTCGAGTCCGGGCAATGCTACAGATTTCGGTGATTTAACTTTAGATACTAGACAGTTTGCCGCTACCAGCAATGCTTCAGATGATCGTGGAGTTTTTGGGGGGGGCTATACGGGCAGTGGGACAACTAATGTAATTGGCTATGTAACTATTTCCTCTGCTGGGAATGCGTCAGATTTTGGCGATGCAACGACTCAGATGCAGGATAACGCAGCAACGAGTAATGGAACAAATGAACGGGGTATATTTATGGGCGGTAATCGTTACATACCACCCTCTGGGCCTCCGTGGGGACTAAACAACACTATTGACTATATCACCATTAATTCTGCTGGAAATGCGACTGACTTTGGGGATTTGAGTACCAATATTTCATATCCAGCGGGTTGTAGTAACCAGACGAATGAAAGAGGAATTCGTAGTGGTGGGTATGACGGTTCCGCGCAATCGAATGTCATCGAGTACGTTACTATTAATTCCGCTGGTAATGCAACAGATTTTGGTGATCTAGGTACAGCGGTCTATGGTTCTAGTGGAACGAGTAATGGAACGGATGAGCGTGGCCTTTGCTCCGTAGGCGGTTATCCCGGTGGAGTAAACCATAATGTCATTGAATACATTACTATTAATTCTACTGGAGATTCAGCAGATTTTGGTGATCTAACAGTAGCTAGGGCTAATCTGGGGGCTGCAAGTAATGCCGGATAAAGCACTGCAAAACGGACATTCCTCGATGGGGAATTTATCCATCATCTCTGATCTTAATTCCGATCTTATGGTGATAGATGATAAGAAATTAGCAAAAATATCGGAACGCATGAAGGAAGTGGATCGGGCTAATCACGCACTTTGCAAAAAAAATACGCAAGCAACAAGTCAGCTAATGACTCTAACGATGATGTGCGATGCGCCTTATCGCAGGTTGCGGCAGGTGCTGGCCCAGATCGAGAAGAAGCGTACCGCGATAGAAGATACCGCATTTAGGTTACGTCGCCAGAAAATTCAAGTTAGTCGATTACGCGAAAACGATGACGAGTTAGCTCAACTTAAAGCTGATGAGTTGGAGCATGGCTTCCATAGATCAAAGAATTATCTTGAGTCTGCACTTAAAGAATTAGGAACTTATCAGGATGTTTATGATGAGATAAAAGCAGCACACAATATTCCTGATGACTGGGATGAATTAAATCTTGAGCAGGAAGAAATTGCTAACCATATTCGTATGGCATTTCGCAATGGTGTTCGTAATATGATGGTAACAGGAATGATGAACATGGGAACTCTGGAGTATTTTGAGCAATTTGGGATTCATCCTGTAACAGCAAAAACAATGATTAGCGATTATTTAGAGCGGTGTGATAAAGCATTGCAAGACGGGTCTATGCCGACAGTCGATCATCTTTATGAATTTCTAGATACCTGTGCCGAAACCTTTAAGGATTGCCATAAGTCAGTCATGCGTAGAATCGGTATTGATGATCTGATAAAGGATGAGTATTTATTTACAGAAATGAGAGATGCTGTATGAACCATGCATCAACAGGAGTTCAGATGGAACTACCAACTGCTGATTTGGTATTTGGCGTATCTCGACCACAAATTTGGTGGGACGAACATCCAGAATTCCGGGTGGTGTTTGAGGGTATTAGGGAGTCCATAAAAACAGTAGGTATGAAAAAACCTTTGGAAGTTACTCTATGTCCAGAGAAGGGCTACATCGTAGACGTCGGCAACCAGAGATTACAAGCATTACTTGATCTAGGCATACCTACCGCATTATGTATTGTTACTAAAATATAAATAAAGATGTTTCAAGGAAAATTAATTTACAATTTATCGGAGATTTTAGAAAATGACGACATTGGCAAGAGTAGAAAATAATTCAGTTACTGCTTATCCCTACGGGGTTGCACAACTGAAAGCGGAGTACCCCAATACATCTTTTCCAACTGATCCATTGCAGATTCCAAGCGTTAGAGATAACTTTGGCGTGGTGGTGGTTCAAGATGTAGCGGAACCATCGTTTAATTCACGCACACAGCGAGTAGTTGCGGGTACGCCAGTTCTAAGTGGTGATGTATGGTCACAGAATTGGGTGGTACAGGATAAAACTGCTGATGAAGTAGCGTCGAATGATGCGGATCAGTGGGGATTTGTTAGACAGGAGCGGAATACACTTCTTTCGGCAAGCGATTATCGTGATCTTCCAAATTACCCCGGTACAGACCAAGAAAGCTGGCTAACCTATCGTCAGGCATTAAGGGATGTTCCCTCAAATAATGCTAATCCATTCGATATAAGTTGGCCTGTGAGACCAGTTTAGATTAAGGCAAAATATTCTAAATTATAGGTAGCGCGTGAATGGCAATAACAACTTGGACAGCCGCTGGTGGTGATTGGGAAGACCCGCAATATGAACGTGCGTGGGATGGCCCTGCTATATCTCCAGCAAAAGGAGACCTAACTTTAAGTACTGTTCTCCCGACCTTTAAGAGAGAATTTTTTATTAGTCCCGATGTTGCTAATCTTGAAATAGTACAATCTTATGAGTGGGATCAATTAACAAGTTCTTGGGTTAATTCTACTGGCGACTGGAGTTCTGGCCCTGTTCCTCAGATGGCTGTTGGGACAAATACATCTGTAGATAAAGCAGACCTTACATTTACTGCTTATTCTCCAGATATTGGGAGAATGTACAACTTTGTAATAACCGCTTCAACACTTACTCTAACAGGTAAAGTGCCAGCTAATGGGGAAGGGTTTGTAATTTCTCCTGACAACGCCTCTATTGAAATAGTTCAGACGTATAGTTGGGCTAATTATGGAGGCACATGGGCGGCTTCTTCTGATAACTGGGATAATGCAAACTTTATACCGACTGCTGTAGAAACAGGTCAGAATCAGCCAGATGCTGGTTCTTTGACGCTTTCTGGATCAGTACCTACTTTTCAACTTTCCCAACTTTGGTATGTTCCTTCCGGAAGTATGGCCCTTACTGGGTTTGTTCCAATGTCAACTTCTGGACATGTATTTACACCTGATTCTGGGAGTCTTTCAGGTTTTGGCGGTGGTACATTGTGGGATGATGGGACTGGGAATTGGACAAGTCATTCAGAGGCATGGGGGTTTGGAACACTTACCCCAACAGCAGGAGTTACTTATACATTCACTATAGACTCATCAGGTAATCTTGTTTTTACTCCTTATGAACCACAGTGGCCTTATGTTGGCGATCCCAAGTATATTGCAGAAATAATAATCTCATGAGCGGTAAAGAAAAAAGAATACAGTGGATGGAATATGTCGATAAGACTGATTCAGAAAGAAGAACTAAACCTGTTGTTACTTATGTTTTTAATGATGGAAAGAGAATTTTCCATAAAGCAAAGAGGCCATCTAGTGGAGTTAGAAAAAGCGGATAAATTTAATGTACATGATTTTTCTCTAGCAAAGAATGTTGCTGAAAAACTGGAAGAGAAATATCCCGGTTGGCTATGGGCTGTTCATGTAATGGATGGTGTTGTGGGTGTAAAGTCTATGCGGTTATCTGGTAATTGGGGATTTATTCTTCATGCAGATAAAATAGATAATGATTACAAAGCGGTTGTAAATGCTGGTGGTGAAATACTTGAACGATACCGTCAGAGTAGAGGAAAATTTGATCAGGTTAAATATGCTGATTTGGTTATGGATGATAAGGGTCGGCTAAACGGAGATTTACATTAATGTCATTAATAAATCCACAACCACCATTGAATGAAGCTGACCTTCAAGTTCCTGAAGTAGGGGACAAAAACGAGAGGTGGTTAAGTTTAGCGCGGAAGGCGTATGATGGTTCTACTGAATGGGTAGACACTAATCTTAGATATCAGTGGGAAAAAAATATCTCTAATTTTAGTAGCCGACATCCGCCCGGTTCTAAGTATTTAACATCAGCTTACGACAAAAGGTCTAAGTTGTTTAGGCCAAAGACTAGGACTACTGTTCGTAAACTTGAGTCTGCTATGGCTACAGCATTCTTCACTAATGAAGATATGATGTCTATTAGCCCAGCTAACCCTAATAATCCTATGCAATTGGCAGGTGCGGCTATTGCTCAATCTATAATGCAGTATAGATTGACTAATACAATACCATGGTTTAGCACTATGGTAACTGCTATTCAAGATGCCGCTATATATGGAACAGTCGTATCTCATCAATACTGGGAGTTTGAACAAAAGGATGAGACGTTTGCATCTGTTAATGATACTGGTGAAAATGTTGTAGATTTACAAGGCAATCCTGTTAAAGAAAAGGTTACATCAACCTTAAAGGATTACCCTGTTATAGAGGTAGTCGAGCCTGAGAATTTTAGAATAGACCCGGCATCAGATTGGTATGACCCTATATCATCTTCTCCTTATGTTATTCATCTTATTCCTATGTTCGCTCAAGATGCTATGGAGAGGATAGATAGTGGTGAATGGAAAAAGATCACTCTTGAACAGTTGCTTACGACTACAGACGAGACAGATGACACCACTAGATTAACTAGAGAAGAACCTAGAGAAGACCCTCTAGAAGATGATTTTGAAAATGTAGAAGAATACAAGATTGTATGGATTCATAAAAATATTATAAGAAAGGAAGGAGTGGATTGGTGCTTTTTTACAGCAGGTACACAATACTTGCTGACTGATCCAAAACCATTGTTGGAAATGTACCCGTGGTTAAAAGATGGAGAGCGCCCCTACGTTATGGGGAAACTCAATATTGAAGCCCACCGTGTATATCCATCTGCAACTGTAGAACTTACAGAAGAGTTGCAAGCGGCATCGAACGATATATGGAACCAAAGATTCGACAACATTAGGTTGGCGATGAATAAGCGCTACCATATTCGGCGGGATCGAAACATAGATTTGGATGCCCTGTTCAGGTCTGTTCCCGGCGGCGCTGTTGAGATGGATGATCCAGATCAAGATGTCAGGGTTATTGAGACTCGTGATGTCACAGCATCTGCATACCAAGAGCAGGATCGAATAAATATGGATTTCGATGAACTGCAAGGGAACTTCTCTGCCTCAACCGTAGGTGGCGCTCGTAATCTTAATGAGACTGTAGGAGGTATGGCCCTTCTTGCAGGTAATACTAATATGATCACGGAGTTTATTCTCAGAACATTCGCCGAGACGTGGGTAGAACCAGTATTAAAGCAGTTGCTTAAATTGGAACAGTACTATGAAACTGATGAGCATGTTACAGCACTCGCAGGTGAAGCTGGTGGAGTTGAAGGCGAGGCTGGTGCGATAGATTTTGGTCAAGACGAAGTTATGGATGAACTTCTAAAACAGGACGTTCTTCTCAAAGTTAACGTAGGAATGAATGCTACTGATCCTGTTGGAAGAGTACAGCAATTGCTATTTGGAGTAACCAGTGTAGGTCAGTTGCCGGGGATGGAAGGCAAACTTAATTTAGATGAAGTGTCTAAAGAAGTATTTGGCTTGCTGGGATATAAGGATGGTTCTAGATTCCTTATACCTAGTGAGGCTGATCCGCAGATAGAAGAACTACAACAGCAGATTGAGCAGATGGGTATGATGCTAGAGACTGATCAGGTCAAGATGCAGGGCCGTATGGCTATAGAACAAATGAAGGTTGAGGCCCAGTTAAGAGCCGCTCAATTGAAGTCACAGACAGACCTCCAGAAAGAGGTGATGTCTAGTAAGGGAGAAGTAGGGAAACTGGGTATAAAACAATCTGAGGCTTATGTAAAACAACAGGACGCTGATACCAGACGTGCTGAACTAATGCTACAGAGAGATGCTTTGCTTAATCAAATAGTTGATGGGGAGATACAACGAAGGATGGTCGAAGACAAAGACAATGTGAGTAAGACGGGAACAATGGCAAGAGATAAGTACAATAAAGTTCCCTATGAAATAGGATGAGTGAATTTATAAATCCGGCTGATCTTAGAGTCGATGACTTAGTTACTAGAACTAAAATTGGTAGAACTACCCAAGAGTTTATAAGAACTCCAACTGGGAAAGCAATTGTTGATAGGGCAATACTGGATTACCGAAAGGGAATATCAGACCTGCAAAAAATGGTTTCTCAGGAGTACACTGGTTCTTCATCCGAGGAACTTAATCAATACCGTAAAATATCTTCAACCCTCGCTACCCCACTTAAGTTGTTGCAATGGTTGGATGCGATTATTGCAGACGGGGAGAATGCGGATAAGTTGGCTAGGTACAAAGATGCGGAATAATGTAGGAGAGTAAGATGGTTGACGCTACCCAAGTGGATGCGGAAGAACTAGAGGAAACTCTAGAAAATCAAGCAGAAATAAAACAAGATCAAGAAGCAAAGGAAGCATCTATTAAAAGTCCTCGTGATGCCGCTATGGAGCGGATCGTTGAGGAGAGAGAAATAGAAGTTTTCGATGAAATTGTAGAACAGGCAGACGACCTTGATACGTCAGAAGAGGTGGTGGGTGAGGAAGAAATACAACACGAAGACCCGATTTCACCAGTTTTTCTAAAAAATGGACAGTGGGTTACTACTGTAAAGGTTAATGGGACAGAAACTACTGTTCCTTTTGAGGGGCTTAAAGTATCTCATCAAAAAGATTCCGCCTCTCAGCAAAGATTTGAAGAAGCCGCCGCTAAAGAGAAGTGGCTTAATCAAAAGGAGTCTCAGCTACGTTCATACGTACAGAAACTTCAAACACAACAGGCAACTCCACCCCCAACGCAGGGCGACGAACCTAAAACAGATACTAACTTTACTGAAGTTGCAAAAGAGTATCACCAAGCGTTATATGAAGACGATGCGGATAAAGCCGCAGAATTGTTACAAACTTTGACATCGGGGCGCTCACAAGGGGCCACCCCAAATGTAGAGGAAGCAGTTAATAAAGCCTTACAAGAGGCTTTTTCTCGCCAACAGATGGAACAGGCTAGAGCGCAACAGAGGAATTATCAAAAATCAGTTAAAGACGCAGTTGGTTGGTTTGAAACTGAATATCCTGAAATTGCGGGAAATGCCGAACTAAGGGCCATAGCAGATAACAGAACGGTTACTATCATGAAGGAAAAACCTTCACTAGCACCGGGATATGTTATTCAGGCCGCCGCTGAATACGCGAGAGAATGGGCGAATCTCAATTTATCTAATGGTAAGTCTAATGAACGAGCCGCTAGAAAAAAGAGAATCGTTTCTGAACCAAAACCTGCCCGAAAAAGCGCGAAGATCGGAGAGGACGATGAAGTGGAGAAAACTCCAAGTCAAGTCATTGAAGAGATGAGAGCGGAAAGAGGGCAATCATTATAACTATTTAGGAGGTAGACATGGCAGGACAAGTATGGTCTGTCAACACTTCCGGTGGTTATATGTATGCGCTTAATCTCAGCAGAGAGTTGAGAATGGCGGTTCAGCCCGTTGTCAAATTTAGACAATTTTGTGACATCAAAGATGCCGCACATCAGGGTTTACACCGTGGCGATACATTCCATTGGAACGTGTTTAGTGACGTTTCTACTCAGGGTACTACCCTGACGGAAACGAATACTATCCCAGAGACATCATTTACGATTTCTCAGGGAACGATGACTATCACGGAAGCTGGTAACTCAGTGCCTTGGACAGGCAAGTTGGACGATCTGAGTGAACAGCCAATTCGTGAAATCATCAGGAAGGTGTTGAAGAATGATGCTAAGAAAGCATTTGACACACTCGCCGCCGCTCAGTTTGACGCCGCCGCCTTGCGTGTAGTTCCCACAGCGGGTACTAGCACAACGGCGCTTACGTTAACCACGAACGGCACAGCTACTTTGACCAATAATGTTGCATTGGGAAAAGAACATGTTAAGTTAATTGTTGACACCATGAAAGAGCGTAATATCCCGGCTTACACTGGCGATGATTATTACTCTTTGGCGTGGCCTTCAACTTATCGCACCCTTAAGAATGATCTGGAATCTATCCATCAGTATGTGGATCAGGGTTTTCAGATGATCATGAATGGTGAAATCGGTAGGTACGAAGGTGTTCGTTTCGTAGAGCAAACGCACATTGCGAAAGGTAGTGGCATTGGTACGTCTGATGGTGCTTGGGTCAATGGCCTGAGTGATTGGGCTGTATTCTTTGGCGAGGACACCGTAGCAGAGGCTATTGCTGTTCCAGAGGAAATGCGTGGCAAGATTCCGGGCGACTTTGGTCGTGATCGGGGTATTGCTTGGTATTACCTTGGTGGCTTTGGCATTACACACACACAAGCGGCTCAGTCACGTATCGTGATCTGGGACAGCGCAGATTAAAGGAGGATTATTATGAGTTATAGTGATCCAAGAACCTATATCTACCAAGATACAGTGGAAACTGATTTCGCTGCTGGCACTGGTACTGCTTGGAGTTTTAAAGGCCCAAGTGGTAAACAGGGTAGTTTGAAAAACATCGGAGTGCATGTAACTGAAACTTTCGCAGATGATACCATCACTGGAAAAGTTTTGCTTGGCACGACTGGTGATGCAAACTACTATGGTCAGTTAGAAATTTCTGATACTACTGCGGCCACTGAAACTTTTAACAACCAAGATGACTCGAATTGCGTCCTTGTAGAAGCTCTTGCTGCCGATACTCAGATTGAAGTTACCTATGTTCAGGCGACTGATTCTGGCACGGCTGCTGGTAAGGGTTACGCATACGCTGAAGTCGAATGGTATTAAGGAGGTCAATTATGGCTAGTGCAAAACATACCGCAAGCGATAAAATCCCTGCAAATGGCTTGTCTTCGTTGGAAAATATAAGTGGAGAGACGTTAGCTTCTCTTGCATTAAACTCGCATGGGTCGAACCAAATGCCTATAGGGGTAGTTCATAAGTCAATTTCCACTCCACGTGGTAAATTTTCTTTTGACTAATAAATAAGGTAGGGGGGGCTACGGCTCCCCCAATCCTTTTGGAGGAATTATGGGTAAATATATAAATCAAGTTGATGCTTATTTGTATGGAAGAACAGTACCAACTTCCCCGAAAGAAGCATATGGACATAGTGATTGGAAGGGACGTGGCTTCTTAACAATGGATCAGATGTCTGGCGGTGAAGAGAGAGGACGAGAGTTCATGGCTGCTCAGCGCAGATCTAATACCATGGTGAATGTTGATGGGGATATGGTTGGTTCATGGAATTTGGAATTTTAAGTATTAGTGAAAATAATAAAAGTTCCTGAAAAGGAATTTGATGATCTTACCCCAGAAGATTTTGGGGGAAAAAGGGTGGACAAAACTGTTTGTATCGTTAGATATGGCGGTTTTGGAGATATGATACAGGCCTCATCTTTATTTCCAATATTAAAAGAACAGGGATATAAAGTATGTGTGAATGTTACAGAGCGTGGAGAGGATATATTAAAGAGTGATCCTAATGTAGATGAACTCTTGGTACAGACAACAGACCAAATTCAAAATGATAAACTTACTGAATATTGGGAAGTTATGTCTCCATGTTTTAATAGGTTTGTGCAGTTATCAGAATCAATAGAGGGAAGCCTTCTTCTAATAGGGGATAGGTTTGACACCTTAAATGGTGAACCTGTATTTATTATTGGAGACCCTAGATTTGAAAGCCTGAGTAAGAAGGAAATACATAAACTATGTAATAAAAACTATATGGAGAAAACGCATGATTTGGCGGGACTTCCATATAAATTTTATCCAAAATTTTATCCTACTAAATCTGAGATTAAGTGGGCAAAAGAAACTAGGAGAAGAATAAAGACTAAAAATGTAATTTTGTGGTCACTATCAGGATCGTCTATTCATAAAGTTTATCCATGGACAGATGCTGTTATTGCTAGGATATTGTTGGAAAGAGATGATGTATCTTTTATTACTGTTGGTGATGATCTGTGCCAGCTATTAGAAATAGGATGGGAGAAGGAAAAGAAAGTAATTACTAAATCTGGTAAATGGTCTATACGAAAGACTTTAGCATTTTTAGAGGTATGTGATATTATAGTTGGCCCTGAGACTGGAGTTCTCAATGCAGCCTCAACTCTTAATTGCCATAAAATTGTAATGCTTTCGCATTCTTCAAAAGAAAATCTGTCTAAACATTGGATTAATACCAATACATTAGAGCCGGATTTTTATCCTAATTATTGTTACCCATGCCATAAGATGCATTGGGGATTCAAGACGTGTAATAGAGACGAAGAAACCGGGGGTGCTATGTGTGCTTCTAATATTAAACCAGAAAGTATAGTATCAGATATATTGGAAAATCTTAAATGAGTACGTATTTAGTTTTATGCCAAGATATGGCTAGAGATGTTGGAATACCAGGGACAGGTCCGTCTACTACAGCAACAGCAAGTCTATCGGAAGAAGAAACTTCTGTAGTTCGTTACATAAATCAAGCAGATCAAGACATACAAAGTAGATGGTTTGATTGGGATTTTCTGTGGACAGAAGGTTCTATTTCGTGTATAAATGGAACAGCTACATTAACCTCTTCTAATACAGGATTTCCAGGGAGTGCTGATGCATATCCACCATTGGGAAATTGGAAGCTTGATTCTATTGTGTGGGATAAGACTAGCGATGATTATCAGATATTGGAATATATGGTATGGAATGAGTACCGAGAAATGTATAAGTATGGTACTGTTGATTCTGATATTCCAGAAGTTTTCTCTGTTAGACCCAATGGGGATCTGGATTTGTATCCAACACCTAATGCAACAACTGCGGTAGCTGCAGAATATTGGAGAACACCAATTATATTAAGTGATATTATATCTCCAGCTACTACTGCTAATGCAAATGTATCTGAAATTCCACCTAGATTCCATAAGATTATAATTGCTAGAGCCAAGATGTACTACGCTGAGAATGAGGATGCTCCAGAAATTATGGCAGGAGCGTTGGCAGAATTTGAGGATTTGCTAGATAAACTGGAATCAGATCAATTGCCAAGGCAGAAGAACAGAAGGTTTTCTTCAGGTCAGAACTTGTATAACTTTGTGGTAAGGCCCGAATGAGTAAACTTGCCAATAGACAGATAACTCCGAGCAGGTTAGAATCTACATATTTTCCATTTGAGGGTGGTTTAAATATGGTGGATCCTTCTCTAGCTTTAAAGCCTGGTGAATTGGTAGCGGCTAAGAATTTTGAAATTGATATACGCGGAAGGTACAGAAGAGTAGATGGCTACGAAAGATTTGATGGACAAACACTTCCCTCTGACATTACCTATTATAGGATACCTTTTACTGTTGGTACAGCTAGGGATTCTGTATTTGATAGCGCCTTCAGTAGTGCATTTGATATGCAAATACCCTCCAAAGGAGACTTAGTAAAAGGTGAGACTAGCGGTGCTGTAGGTTCAATATTGCAGGTTAGTGTTGAAGATATAACTGGAGATGACGCGGCTGGTACTTTTTCAACCTCGGATGCGGAAGGGTACGTATATTTTACTATAGTAACAGGAACACTGGAGGATGGAGAAACTATGTTTTTTCTAAATAAAGACAGCGCTTTTGGAAGCGCATTTAATGTGGAGTACGGCTAATGGGAACACCAACAGCATTAAGAAAAACGAGGGCGGTTTTAACTGGAACTAGTTTCGCCAATAATACGACTGGTGCTATTACCGCTCAGATGGTCAGGCAATTTACAGAGTCAGGCATGGGCGGATATGGAACTATATATTCACCAGCGGGAACACCAGCAAGTCAGGCAGTAGCATCGTTAGCGACTGCAACAATAGATTGGAATGCTGATTCAGTTGGGGCTAATGGGCCTGATGATACAGGAACTGTGTCTGCAACAACCGTAGGAACCGATGCTGATTTTGCAAACGATAGGATCAGGATATATGACAAAGGGTTCTTTATGGTTAATCTTGGTATAAGTTTTGCACAAACCAGCACCGATACCGTGATATGGACATTCAGAATCGCAACTCAGGATACTGGTGGTTCCGTTGTCTACCCCGGTTATGATGCTGCTGTTCAAAGAGTGGTTATTACCTTGGAGAACATGGTATCGGCTTCTGGAATTATTGACACTACTGGTCACACTACTTATACAGACGTTCTTGCTCAGGTTAAGAATGGTCATGGAAGTAATTCTGAGAATTTTCAAATGCATTACGGCCAGATGTCGGTTTTTAGAGTTGGATAATGGGCATTGTTGCCACTGGCCTTGCATATGGTCCTCCCGTATTAAGGGATGCCACGGTAGATGCATCTCTAGTTTCTGAACTACAAGCAGCCCAAGAGGATCAAAGAGCAATTATTGATGTTGTTCCAGGAGAGGGTGATGTTCTAGGAATATGGGTATATAGTGGAGATGCCTATGCATTTAGAAATAAGTCTGGATCAGTTACTGCTGGAATGTATAAGAGCACGTCAACTGGATGGTCTGAGGTAGGCCTAGGAACTGCTTTAAATTTTGATGGTACTACTACTGCTGGTGAACCAACACCTGGAGATACTGGCACACCAACTACTATAGTAGGAGCTGGAGGAGCCCAAGGAGATTTAGCTGGAATTGCGTATAATGGATTGTGGGAGACAGGTGCATCAGGTACTATGGTGTTGACCAATATTACTGGAACATTTGTTGACGGTGAAAATCTAACTATGCCATTGCTTGCATTTGATACTGGTTCGATAGAGATAAGTGACGGAGATACAATTACTGGAGCATCTTCTGGTAAGACTGCTATCGTAACTAGTGTTAGGGTTTCTAGCGGTGAGTGGACGGACTCTGATGTAGTTGGCTATCTGTCTATTAAAGATAATTCAGGAACTTGGACAAATAACGAAGCTATAAATATAAATGGTGTTCAGCATGCTTTGGTTAATGGAGCATCTGAACCAACTGCTGTTACAGTAGCCAAGGCAGACGGAACCCAGTATGAGCAGACATTAAATCCTGGTGGATTATATGAGTTTGTTACTTATAATTTCAGAGGAGAAACTGCCGGTATTACTATGTATGGAGTTAATACTGTAGATAAAGGATTCTCTTGGGATGGTACTGTATTCATAAAGCATCCAACAGGGATGGAAGTAGATACACCAGAGCATATAGCAGCCCATCAATTACATCTATTCTATTCATACCCAAATGGATCTATTCAACATTCTAGTATAGCCTATCCAAATCAATGGAGCGTTATAACTGGGGCAGCAGAACTTAATGTAGGTGATAATGTAAGCGGGTTCTCCACAGAAGTTAACAACGTGATGTCAATCTTTACGAGAAACAACGCGTATATGCTATATGGTACTTCGTCAGCGGACTGGGATCTTAGACAGTTCCATGCTGGTGCAGGCGCTATAGCATATACACTACAGAAGATGGACCAGACATTTTTTCTAGATGACAGAGGGCTGACATCCCTGTTTACGGTACAGTACTTTGGAGATTTCCAATCTGCTGTATCATCTGATAAGATTGATCCATATATACAATCCCAGAAAGAGAACACAGTAGGGTCTATGAAGGTTAGAGGTAAAAACCAATATAGAATATTCTTTAATGATAAGACTGGTCTTGCTATGACCTTTATTAATAAGAAGAACCAGGGTATAATGCCATTTACTATGGCAGATCAAGTTACATGCCTAGCATCAGTAGAGGACTCGAATGGATTCGAGGTCTTATACGGTGGTTTTGATGACGGTTATGTAAGGAGATTAGATTCTGGGAATAATTTTGATGGCAGTGAAGTAGCTTCCTTTATTAGAACGGCGTACTATCATTACGATTCACCAGGAAAAAGAAAGAGGTTTAGAGAATTAAACCTGGAGATGAATGCGGATACCTCAACTACTTTAACAGTTACGCCTGACTATGACTTTGGTGGTACGTTTACTCCACCGTCATCGCCAGTTTCAAGTAGCTATGATGTTACTGTGACTGCTGACCAATGGAACCAGGATGATATAAGTAACAGCAGTACAGGGGTTACGGTGGTTGCATCACAGCGTGTAAAGATAAACGGTATAGGTACAAATATGGGATTAATTATTGCAAATAGTTCTACATACGATAAACCAATAACGCTTCAAGGGGCGTATGTGGATTACTCGTCTAGAGGAATTAGGAGATAGGGTATGGCTAGAAAATATGGAGCAAGTGATTTAGGAAGCGAATGGGTAACAGTACCTAGAAATTTTAGGGGCAGAAAACCCACAAGCTCACCAACTACATTAGCATATATTACTGCACCAGAGAGAGGCCTTCTAAAGAAGTATGCTCTAATGAAGACTGGTAAAGATCAGGTAGGTCCTGAAGGCATACCAAGTTATGATGATAGTGGATTTGGAGATTCTAGTCCTCAGTCTAGGTGGAGAGATCCAACACTTGCAAAATCAAACCTAGATTCATTGAATAGGTATAACAAACGAAAGAAAGAAGGATGGACTCCTGAGCAAAAGGTAGGAACTCCTGGAGGTGGAGCTAGTGTATATACTATTCCAGGTGTTTCGCATACTCAAGTACCTCAAACAAAGCCAAAGCCCTCTCCAAAGCCCTCGGGATACCCCAGAGATATACATCCTCCATTATCAACGTCAAAGCCAAAGGATAAAGATCAAGGAGGGGGCGATGCATGCCCTCGTGGACAAAAAAGAATTGGGGGAATCTGTAGACGGGTACAAGATGAGCCCTCGGGACACCCCACAGAAAAGCCAAAGGATAAAGATCCGGGTCCTGGTGAAAACAAGTGTGAAGGTGTTATGCATAAGGGAATATGCCATACAAGATGTGAAGATACACATGGCGAAGAGTATACAGGCACTTATCCACATTGCGTATTAAAGAGCACTGGAGAATCAGTTGGTGGAAATGGTAAGGGGAGTCCAAGCTTAAATACAATACTCCAGCCAGATCAAACACCAATGCTGCAAACCCTTACTGATGAGATGGATCTAAGGAACATGCTAGGTAGTGTGTTAAATAAGAACAATCCATTATTTAAGCAGGCAAGGACTAGAGCTCTCCAGGCTATGGCTGCACGTGGTGTAGTAAATAGCACCATGGCAGAAGAATCAGTGATGAGCGCAATTATGAATGTTGCTATGCCTATAGCCACAAGAGTTATAGATGATTTCCAGAGAGTGATGGCCGCCAATGTAAATGCTACTAATGCATTTAAAGCTGCATTAAATCAGGCTTATTACCAGGAATTAATTAGTAGGGTTGACGCCGCAAATACTTGGAACTTAAATAGCATGGCTGAATCATCTGCTAATTGGCGTGAGAGATTTGGAGCATTCACTGGTGCTAAGGATGTTGAAGACGAGGATGCGTTTGAAAGATACATGGCTATGATAACAGGTAGTACTAAGTCCAAGGATTGGACAGCGCCTACATTTCCTTGATTAGAAAAGCAAACAACAAAGATGTATCCAAGATAGTAGATCTATGTAAGGAGGCTCATGAAGAGTCTAAGATTACTACAGCTCCGCTTGATCCTAAGACACTTAGAACTAACGTACAAATATGCGTGCTGTCAACGGAGCACCTTGTTATGGTTGTTGAGATTGATGATAAGATTGAAGGTATGATCATTGGAGTCACTCACCAACTTTGGTATTCTCGTAAGAAGCAAGCAACTGACTTGTTCTTTTATACCAGTCAGCGTATAAGAGGACAGGGATGGGGTGCTAAACTTATGCGTAGGTTTATAGGATGGGCTAAGGATAATCCTGGAGTAAAGGAGATAATGCTTGGGGTGAGTTCGGGCATTGAGACAGATAGGACTAAAACAATGTACGAAAGAATGGGTGCTATACGCATCGGTGAAAACTATGTTATTCCACAGGAGTAGACTATGGGCGGTATAGTAAAATCAATAGGAAAGGCCGTAAAGAAATTAGGTAAAAGTATTGGTAAGTTCCTAAAGAAATATAAAACAACTATTATACTAGCAGCTGCTGTATGGGCAGGCCTTGGAGCCTTTGGTGCGTCAGCGTCTGGAGCATCTATATGGAGTCCGGCTAGTGTTAGTGCTGGGGTTAAGCAAATATTTGGCTTTGGTACTGGAGTTGGTACTAAGATGTTATCACCAACTGATGCAGGATATTTTGACCAACTAACCAAGGTTGGAAAGTACAGTGGTGATATAGTTGAAAGTAAAAGTATACTATCTGGTCTTAAGGAATGGTTTAAAGATATGCCAGAGTGGGGCAAGTATGCACTAACTCAAAGTGGAATGACAATACTTGGTAGCATGCTAGATACATCTGCAGAAGAAGAGATGGCTGCTAAGTATGGTGGCATGGGAATTCCATATGGTCAGGGTCCAGAGGATCCAACTGCTATATATAAGGAACATCCAGAGTGGATGGCTCCAGCTCCACCGGAATGGCCTATGGTTCCCACTACTACAGCACAAACAAGCACACCTCAACAAGCCTCTTTAGCTAGAGCGCCAGGAGTAACAATGCCACCAAGGCAACAGCAGATAACTGCAATGAGGACTAGTCCATTAGATGTTTCTCCACCAGGTATGATAGGAGGAAGAAGGCAGGGACTTATTAATATGGGTTCCAATCAAAGGAGGTATGCGTAATGGCTTTGAAACAACCTCGATCAGCACCTAATATTCCGCCAGGTTCTCCGGTCATTGATGAGAATGATCCTCTTTCAAGTATGATGGCCACTGGTGGCATGGAACAGGCAGATAGTCTTCCAGAGCCAACACCAGAGGAAGAGCAACAGATTGATATGGTTCTAGGACCTATAGAAGACTCCATATGGGACGAAGGATATGATGATATTGTTAAGGTGTTAAAGAAAGGAGAGTCTGATCTACCTAAAACGGTAGGTAGACTAGGTGCAGAGCTTTTGTTTGGCGAAGTAATGGGAGCTATGGAGAGTGGTACAGAAATATCTAACAGTATAAAACTTGGATTGGCAGCAGAAATAAACTTTGAACTAGCTGAGGTTGCCTCAAATGAAAAGCTCATAGATTTTAAGAGCGATGAACACGCGCAAAAGTTTCAGATGGAAGCACTCGTATATGGACTAGAAAGATACGGTGAGTTAGGAGACCCATCTATAGATCCAGAAGAGACAATGGATCTTGCAGAGAAGATATTATCAGGACAGGAAGCCGAAGGGCTCGTTGGTCCCAAGAGAGGATACCGAGAAGATATGGCACCTGAAGGTATGATGCCGTCTCCAACTCATGCAGTGGGGGTAAGCTAATGGGATTGTTAAGTAGATTTGGTAGAGGACTGACGCAAGCTGCTGCTCCAGGTGGCCCTATATCTCAGATGGCACAGGCCAGTTTACTTCAGGCAGCTGATGAGAAGAAATATAACAGGCTTGTAGAGAGAGAAGAATTAAAACATACAAGAGGACTGGAGTCTGCTGAACTTGCGTATACAAGGGGCTCAGCTGCAGCAGGAAGAAAAGAGAGGATTACGTTTCTAGACACGGGTATTAATCTTATTAGTGATCAGATAAATACAGAGATCGAAGGATTAACTCAGTTAAGGGAGGATAAGGCAGCTGCTTTAACTCCTATAAATCGTCAAATTGTTGATGCTATGATAAAACAAGGAGAGGATAGACTAGCAAAAGCTATTGAAACAAGAAATAGGATCAGCTCTATGTATCAAAGTTATGTAGATCCAGAAGGTAAGTTGGGTGTATTTTCTGAACCAGAAGAGAAGTCTATTCTGACTGATGCTGCTATTATTCAGGCTGCTAATCTGGCAAGAAATGAGATAGTTGGGTTTGAAGGAAGAGAAGGTCCGGGAATAGGCGGAGATACTCTGACTACTTTTGAGGTAGCCTCCAATATAGATAAGGCCCCAGAAATAATAGAACAACAATTAAAAGATATAGATGATTCTCTTGTAGGTAAAGCAGAGCCATTAAATGAAAAACAGAAGCAGCTTTTTAGAGACACAGTAAATACCTACGTGCAAGCTAGACAGTCTAGGGGAGGATTACCTAGTCCTGATACGTCATGGTCTGGAGAAGAAGCAGCCCAAATTAAGACACTCCCGGAAGAGGCAGAAGTTGTTAAATTTGTAGAACCAAGAGAGGGATTAAGGGCAGCAACTCAAGAAGATCTGGAGGCATTACTTAGAGAAGATATTGTTCTTTATGGTAATCCAGATAACATATTGAGTAGGCTTATAAGAGGTGGATGGAAAGGTATGAAATGGATTTGGAATAAGTTGGGTGAAAAAAGAGCGCGTGATTGGAAAGAAAGATTATTGGAGATGGGCATTGATCCAGATGCAACTCCTATTTTTGAGATAAAAGATGAATCAGCAATGAGAGAAGGAGATAAACCAGCTGTAGAAGATGCGATTGCAATGATGTTTAATATGCCTCAGAGAGTTTAATATGGTAGATTATACGTCCATCATAGACACAGAGAAAGTTCAATCACGTCCTACTGTATCTCCTAGTATTTTGCATCAGGATGTCTCTTGGTATGATGAGCCTGATGTAGCAAAGGCAGAAGATACTACTAGAAAAGAACCTGGATGGGGCTTTATCGACTTCGGACAGCAGATGTTGCATGCTGGAGTAGATATACTTTCTAGGTTTCCAGAATTTGCAGGAACGCTTGGTAGTTGGATAGACAGGGACACAGACGAGAACGATTTACTATCTACTGGATCCAGATGGCTTGATGACGCTGGCGATGCCATGCGTAATTGGATCAGGGAAGCTGCTCCAGTACAGTTTAAGCAAACTGATTGGGATACAGCACTAGAAGCCTGGAACGAAGGTAAAGAAATTAAACCTATGCTTAGGTTTATGAGAGACAGTGCTCCTCAAGCCCTCACATATCTTGGTGCAGTTATGATTTTCTGGGGAGTTCCTTTAGGTATTTCCGAGACCCAGAGAATCCTAGATGATAGGATGAAGAATAAAGGTAAGACTACTGCTGACGCTAGCCCTGCTGATTTTGGTGCAGCGGTAGCTGGTGCTGTGACTAATGTATTCTTAGAAAGACTACCTTGGATGAGAGCTGCTAGACCTGGAGTCAAGTTTAAATGGTGGAAGTTCTTAGGAATGGAGAATGCTACCGAGTTTGGACAGGGTGCCTTTGAAGACGTAGTTACTACAGTAGGAACAGATAAAGAATGGAGCTACAAAGAATCATTCAAGCAGGGAATGGCAGAAATGATTGGTGGGTTTGGTGTGGTCGCAGGATCAGCACCAATTGCTGCTTCTCTATCTGCTAGTGTAAATGCGAGAGAAAGAGCCAGAGTTGAAGCAGAAGAAGAAGGAGGTCCGCCGGGTGTAGAACCTGTAGAACCTACAGAACCTACGGCACCACCTATAACTGATGCTGCTTCTAGAGAGGCTGCTGAAGCAGCAGCTGCAGCAGACATTGCCGGCACTGCTACGGCAGACTTACCCCCAGAGGGTAGGGCTGTAATTATAGGAGAGCCACTAGCAGAGACTGTAGTAGAAGAAGATATTCCCTTGCCAGAACTACCTCCAGTTGGACCCGGACTTGGAGAAGAAAGATACGAACGATATGATCTACCCCGCACATTAGACCCTAGTTCAGATAGAAAGCAACGAACTATAGACGAGATCAGAGCAGAACAAGACCGGGCACGGCGTGAAGCCCAAGGTCTCCCGCCAGCACGTACCATCCCTGAAGTACCCCCCATGGATAAACCAATCCCCGGAACACCAGCACTAAATCTAAATACTGCAGCAGAAGTTGAGCTCGCCTTAGGCGGTCTTAGAATTGGTAGTGGTCGCCAACCAAGTACAGCACAGAAGGAGTTGCTGGCTAAACATGGCCAACAGGCAACGCCAGCAGGCTGGGCTTTTGTACGAAAGGCTGAGAAAAAATTAAGGGACGAGGCAGCTAAGAATGCAGAGACAGAGACTACTAGAGTAGAGAAGTTTACTCTTGCGACTGCAGAGAACGAAGCAAGTGCAGACTTTGATACATTCATGGATGAGTCAGGTGGAGATCTTACTGTCGCCCATAATAGGATGGTAATTAAGGCTAGACAGATACTAGAACTGCATGGTGAGAAGATAGCAAACCGGTTTAGAAAGACGTTTATAAAGAGACAGAAGGAATACGAGTCAGAACAGAAGAGGAGAGAGCGTCCACGCAGAGTACTTGGTGGTGGTATTGTATCGCCGGATGTTGGAGAAGGGGCTGCTCCAGAAGGGGCTCCAACTCCAGATGATTCTACGGCACCACCTGAGAAGAGAACTATTGGTGGGGCTGCAGCAGCTACTGTAGCCGAAGGACCTGTCACCTACACTAATCCAGCAGGCATGGAGATAACTCTTACTGAGTTAGAAGATGGTCGTATACAAGCTATGGCTGATGGTGAAGCAGTTGGTACCACTGGAATCTTCAAGAACATTGCTGGGGCTAGAAGAGCTGCTAACAAAGAGACTATAGAGTTAAGACAATCTAGACAGGATGTAATAACTAAGCGTGAAGAGAATGCAAGACTGGCAGAAGAGAGAAGGGTTCAGGCTGCAGCAGATAGAAAGGCAGCAGAGGAAGCCGCGAAGGTAAGAGATGCTCAGGAAAAGGAGAACATAGCAGCAAGAGAAAAAGCTAAAAGAGAGAGAATGCTTGCTGACTCTAAGATTATAGCTGATCAACAAGAGAGAGAGGATAAGAAGGAAGCTGACAGAGCAGAAGCAAAAAGAGTAGCTGATGAAGAAGAGAGGGCACGAAGAGAAGCAGAGATAAAAGCTCAGGCTATAAAGGAGAAGCCAACTCTTACTGATATATTAAAGGCTACCAAGTACACTGCTAAATATAATAAGTTAACTAAAGCCGGTAAGGCTGAGGCACAGGCAGTTCTAGATGCAGCTTCGCCAGATGCTGACTTTAATACTATCATTAAAGAAGAGATAGATTCGGCTCTTGAGTTCGAGAGAGAAGAGCGCGAAGGTGGGGAAGTGGTGGCGGACGAAGAAGGCCCAACTTCAATGGATTTACTACGCGCCCAAGCAGAGGTTGATGACATAGATGGAGCCAGAGAAACTGTAGCAGCTATTAAAGAGGAAGGTAATAAAAAAGATATAGCTGCGGCTAATAGTATACTGGCCAGTATGACAAGGGACACAACTAAAGTTACACCAGAAACTACAGGTATGCGTGCTGCTACTGCTAGGCTAAAGGCTGGTCTGGCAACAAAAGTAGGTGATGAAACTGCAACTGAGTTTGCCAAAAGGCAAGCCAGCGCAATGAAAAAGATACCTAACGTAACAGGTGTCAGCGAAGTCCTAGCCATGGATCCAGAGACCTTCATATGGAAGGTAGATAATACTAAGGCTAAGGGTGGTTATGATATGGGCCAGCTGCGTAAGATCGCAGAAGCTGCAGGCATAGATACTAAGCTAGCCAGACCACAACTAGCAGAGGCTTTAAAGTTATGGTATGGACAGCAGAATAATCCAAGCACTACCCTCACAGACGCAGAACTTAAAGAGGCTACCGGTGAATACACTACCTCTGAAGATGATGGTATACTTCAAAGCAGAAACTCTAGAAGTGTGGATGAAAGGAGCGCTATTGAAAGACTTCAAGAGTTTGCGGATCGTAATCCACTTGAACCCAATCAGATAAAGCCACTTATAATTCGTGAGCTTCGTAATATATTTGGAAATACAGCAGCTAATAATATGCTCAGTCTTGGGTTCATAAACTTTAATACTTTTGCAGAAGTTAAAGCTATGGATTTCTCGACTAAGGATATAACCAAGGAAACATGGGCATTTGTAAGACAGCATAAGGGACAAATATATTTTATAACAGATAATATGGGGGGTAAGAATGCCGCACTAATGCCAGACATAAGGGGCACTATTCTTCATGAATTAGGAGTACACTTTGGAAGAGATATATTAACTGAAGACGAGTGGTTTAGTGTTAAAGCAGCTCTGTTAGAGTTATATGTTTCTGGAGATCAAAAAATTGTTAAGGCATTTAACACTGCTGTAAAAACTGAATTAGAAGATACAGGTAAATATGGCCAGCCTCTAACTAAGGTGATGAGGTTTAACGCTAAAAGAATTCTTTCAATGAAGGAAAAAGATCTAGCTAAATTGGTTTCTTCTAATAGTTGGGATGATATATGGGAAGAAACTCTAGCATACTACGCATCACAAAACCCAGACTCAATAAAGGTGGGTCCTGGCGCTGGATTCTGGAAGACAATAGAGCAGGCAGTCCAGAGATTCTTTAAGAAGTTATTGCTTACGTTTAACCCTAACTTCAAGGGTAAGGCCGCAAAGATAACTAGAAATGATATAGAATTTTTGATAGCGCATATGACAATACACGTTCCTGATATTGCTCTGTCTAGATTTGGTGATACTGTCAAGGATACAAGCATAAGGTATAGAAAGCGTGATGCATTTATAGAGGGATCAGTAGTAACTGAGCCAGTATATCACGGAACTAGGGAGGATTACCACTTCCCGGTGTTTAATGTTATGGATCTTGGTATGCATTTCGGAACTATTAAAGCTGCGATGGATAGGCTTAAAGTACTACATGACAGTGAAGCTATAAGGAGGTCAGAAGATGATACTGGAGGATTTGCTTCAAAATCAGGAGCGCGGTCATACTACATAAGCATTAAGAATCCTATTGTAATGAACACTGATTTAAGTAGTTGGCGCACTCCATACTCTTGGTGGACGCATACTACTCAAGCAGATAGGTTTACTGAAGATGAATCTAGGTTGGAAGAGCCATTGCGTGATAGCGATTGGGTCTCTTTCATAACTGAGTGGAAAAATAAGTACTCTATGGGAGAACTTACTGAGCTTACTCGTAGAGGAGAGAATAAATTTGATGATTTTAGACAAGCTTTTGTAAAGTTCTGGAAGGGTAAAGGCTACGATGGAATTACTTATATCAACGACACTGAAGACAGAAATAGTATATCGTATATTGTATTTAATGAGGAGCAAGTATCACCAACTGATTCATATTCATTTAACCCGCTATCAAAAGGAATTAAATTTGCTAGATCTATAGGCGGTACAGAGGCAGATTATGTGTCAGGAAACAGGAGCGCTGCACTAGATGCAGAGAGTATTGTTCCTAACACACACAAAGCTATTGGCATAGGAAGATCTACATGGCAAAAGATTCATAGGTTCTTTGATCCTTTTGCTACTGTAGGTGCAAGAGAACTTCTATTGAAGGCACGATATGCAGCCAGAGGTGAGTCCACCATTGGCGAGAACATGGCTAAGAATATCTTTGATATATTTGAAGAGGCCACACCAGCAGAGAAGGAAGCAATATACAAGTACTTCACTACTGTAGACGCCAGCCCTGACATGCTGCCAGACAGGGATGTAAAGTTTAAGATTAGAGAAACTATATTCCGTGGAAGAAGAAAGGGTGGTAGCCAGATGGCCACTGTTAACCTAAAGCAAAAGACTATAGATGTTAAGGATCAGATTGAATCCTTAGGAGAAGCGCTTGTAAAGTTAGGATTGTTGCCAACAAAAGGAGGAGTGGATAAGTTTTCACCTAGGTTTGAAAGTTTAAGAGGGCAGTACCTTCCGAAGATGTATCTAAAGTATTTGTTGGGTGATGAGTACAAGAGGGCATTGGGTGGTGGGATGAAGCCCAGTAGATTGGACTACATGAAGGTGAGGCAACTGCATAGTGAGTGGGCAGCAAAGATTTTACTTGGTGAGATAAAGGATCCAGGATTCCTTGCGTCAAAGTATGTTGGAACTGTAACCCATGACTTAGCCATGGTTAACTATCTTAACTACGTAGTGTCTGATCCTGCTAATCAGGGGTGGGTATTACCAAGAGGGTTAGTTAACTTTAGAGGACAGAAACGTACAATCTTTTGGCTAGAGGCTGAGGCAACTGACCTTATGCACAGGGCAGATATCCAAGAGAAGACGGATGCTGATCTTGCAAAAGAAATGCGAGACCTTGCTGAAAAAATGAGGTCAGCTGCAAGGAAAGAGGAGCCAGATGTAGCGGGATATGACATGAGCAAGTACCGACGTATACCAGACCATCCTAAGTTTGGTGGTATGCGTGGTCTTTATGTAAAGAAAGAAATTTATGATGATGTAGAGGGGTGGGCTGGACCGACTGGCGAACAGCCTGTGATAGCGGAGATATTCAGCAGACAGGGATGGGGTGGTGTATTACAGAGGACGTTCAAGTACACTAGAGTTATTGCTAACCCTCCAACCCTTGTAAGAAACATTGGATCCAATACTGTGCTGTTACATACGTCTGGAGTTAGCATGTTTAAACTTCCATACGTTCTAGGTAAGGCCATGACTGAGATACTTAACAATGGTAAGTACTATCAGATAGCTAAGAGACACGGTATAGAAACGACCTCATTCTCTCATGAAGAGCTTAGAGGAATTGACAGGGAGTTTGCAAAGCTAGAGAAGAACGCAAGTCTTATGTCTAAGTTCAAGCTGTTCCTGTCAGATGCTAACGTAGGTGGCAGGTTCTACCAGAAGTCAGAGGTTCTGTTTAAGGTAGCTAAGATAATAGATGGGATGGAGAGCAAGGGATTGAGTGAGTCAGATGCCGCACTCGAAGCACAAGAGGCCATCCTTGATTACAGCTTGGTGTCTCCAAGTGTAAGGTTCCTCAGGAGCGTTCCATTCGGTGCGCCTTTCATCACATTCCAAGTCAAGGTTCTACCACAGCTTCTGAAAAACCTCCGTAAGAACCCGCTGTCTTTCGCGCCCTATGTTGCATTACCTTACATTATGGCTGGTTTATTTGCAGGATCTAATGACGTTGATGAAGAGGATGTTAAGAAACTAAGACAGCACATGGGTGAATGGGCTAGAGACAGGTCAGGTATACACTTCCTTCCCAGCAAGGATGAGAACGGTAAGTGGGTTGCTATTGATATAGGTTACATGTTGCCGTGGACTGCGTGGTATGAAACAGCTAGGGATATGTACAAGATGGAGTTCGGTGATGCGTGGCAGGGAGCTGGATTCTTTACTGGACCCATTGATATACTGAAGGGCTTTGAAAGTAACCTTGATCCGTTTACGCGCCAGCCTATATGGAATGATCTGGATCCACCGCAACAACAGTATGAAGACATGATGATATTCCTAGCCAGTTACATGGTGCCACCGTTCATGAACCCAAGAGGAAGAGCCGGTGCCGTTACCACTGGTGGTGGGCCAGCCGTAAAACTTCTGATGGCAGCAGGTTTGAAGGACGGTAATATAGGAGATGATGGTCTTCCAAAGTATACCATACCCTCATCTATCATGTCCATGTTTGGGCTTAACACCTATACTCTTGATCCATCAACTCAGTTAGGTAAGAATTTAAAATGGATGACGAGTGATTTAAATAGGACTAAAGCAAGAATGCTTCAGCTTATACAAGACCCAGGAATATCTGACGATAAAAGACAGCAGTTGATAGACGAATACGTGGCGCACATACAGAACAAGATGATGGAAGTCCAAGAGTACGTTGAATCTATTGAGGGGATGAGCGAGAAGTTACAGTGAAGAATCCGAAGCTCGTCGAAATAGTTTGGCGGGATATATTAGGTACAAGTGGGTGGGAAAAGATAGAGGAAGTGAACCCACCAACGTTTAAAACGTATGGCTTCTTGGTTCACAAAGATAAGCGGTGTATCAAGGTGGCGCACACATTAGATATAAAAGATAATGTGTGGACTGGGATAACTGCTTTCCCGGCGGGGTGTGTTGAAAAAGTAAGCCCCCTTTCGGGGGCTATAGAAGTTAAAACAAAACGTAAGAAACAGCGCAAGCAACAATAACATACAAGGTGAAGTATCCTATTATACCTAACCCAGATTTAAGTACTTCCATACTCCCTGATGATCTTTCTCTGTGTGATGGATCGCATTTCATCGTAATAACCTTCTCCGTCTAAACCCTCTAACATTACTATGCCTCTCCACCACAGGTACTCGGTGTCCTTGCACCAACTTTCAGAGTACTTAGGGTGAGAGAAGCACCCGGCAGACAGGCCGAATATTTTCTGCCCATCTGGTCTAGTCTGCTCTGCACAATTATACAAGTGAGAGTGTCCTTGTATAGCGGAACAATGCAGCTTGGATACCAAGTGGTATCCTACATGTGTTGAACTAATTGGTCTCCCGGCTATGCCAGAAGTGAAGTAGTGAGAAATCACAATTCCTTCTAACGATAGTGAACGTTTGAACGGAGTAATTTTCCACCCAAATTTCTCATATTGTAGATCAGGCAGTCCTATTGTACCGTGTAGTTCGGGAGACCCGTTTGTTGCTCGATCAATCCTATCTTCATGATTGCCTATGCACATATGCAACCTAGGTTTATAGGATTTCTTTTTGTGTTTTCTCATTGACGCATTGTGTTTCTTCATGGGGGCAAACAGTTTAGTCTGTGCGTCTATCACCGATGCTATATCCTTCTTGTATCTCCTACCCTCGAAGCCTTTTGTACCCTTGTCGTATGCAGAAAGGCTCCCCATATCTGCCATGTCCCCCAAGCATACTATATATTGTGGCTTGTGAGAAAGGATATACTGACCAAGTGCTGAGAATCTCTCGTTGTCGTACTCTGGAGATGCGTGCGGATCTGGAATTATAAGCATGTTTTTCATACCCTACCCCAATATGTTGTTCTGGCATAACTATCTCTTTGTCCTAGTGTTGTGTAACCGCAACTACCGTTTCTACAGTGGTAGTATTGACGCTCACCACCGTCCCGTTTAGAGAATTTACCTCTAGTTTTAAGCATTTTACCATGCCTGAACCTACAGTATAGTGTGCTCATATACTTAGACCCTTTGTTTCATCTGCGCTAATGGGATATCTCTTTACAATACCTTGCACAGTGTTTAATATTTCCTGTGATAATTGAAGCGCACAGGAAACATTCATTCTACTATGTAGAGTTTCACCATTAAAATTACTTAAGGTTATTTCAACTAAGTGTAGTGGGTTACCAGCTTTCGTATCGTCTGGCTCTTCCAAAACACAGAACATCGCTGTCTGATTTTTTGTCGTAGTATTCATACACTGCAGACTCCTGTTAAACATTGTTCATCACTGTTGTCCTCAAATATAACACCTCGTTTAGAGTGTGCCTCTTCATAGTCACATGGTGTAATAGGCTGACCACCTCTGCTGCCGTTAGGATAGAGAGTTAGTCCTCGTAACCCATGCGCATACTTAGCTATTATCTTAGCAAAATCCCCAACTTTATCCTCATGATTTGAATCCGTTCCCCATTGAGGGAGATTAAGAGTGCTGCTTATAGCATGATCTACATACTTCTGTAGATCAAACTGAAACTTAATACGTCTCTCTGGATCGGCAGCTAAGTCTACTGCAGATTCGATTTTGTCTGGGGCGATTCCTGTAGACTTGATGATTGCTTCGGCTGTGCCGTCAACGACAAACTGATACTTCCATTTGGTTCCATCCGTAAGATAGCGTCTCCGGTAAGCTGTTGCGTAGACGGGCTCCACTCCACTGGTTGTTCCAGCAAGTATCGAGATTGTACCTGTGGGAGCAATTGCTCTATAGCCCTTAGGGCGAGACAGATAAAATCTGTCACAGTGCTTGTTGGCAGAACGTTCAGACTCATCTCTGTATACCTTTAACCATTTCTTTAGCTCCTCGTTAACTTCGTAAGTGTAACCACGTTTAAGTAACCATTCATGCATTCCCATTAAACCAAGACCGAGTCTACGATTTCTTTGTCGCACCTCTAGTACCTTTTCATAAGGCAACTCAGCCCTTATGGTTCCGCATACCAAGAATTTTGAAGCGATCCTTACTACATCTTTGAACTCTTCAATTGTTTCTATGTTAGCCATGTTAACAGAGCCTAGGTTACATACGTCTGAGTCATCCTCGCTCGTAATTTCTGTGCAGGCATTACGAAGTGTCTCGTTCTGCTGTGCACCAAAGTTAAAGCTGAACCCAGGTTCACCAGTCATCATAGCTTGTCTAGTATTGGCAACGAATATCTCAGGCGGCTTAGACTTCTCTAACTCTTTCAAGAAAGCATCATCATAGTTCAGGGATATGTTCATCATATCAAGAGGTGCTGCAAAGTTAAAGTTTAGCTTCTTGAGATCAGCCATTGAGTATTCTTTTTGACTACCCAATAACATATCATGCCAGTTCTTCACACTAAGAAGGTCAGATGCGTCTTCATGTTGCCAATTTAGGCTTCCATACAAAGCTGATCGTCTTGACCCGCCCTGCATTACGTTCCTTCCCACTTCGTTTATAGTGTACAGTAATGGAATCGGGCCCGACGCAACACCGCCCGTTCTTCTTAAGCGACGACCACTTGGACGGGCAACGCTTACATCTATTCCAATTCCACCGCCAGTCATCAAACATGACATTGCTCTCTGTGTTAGGTATGCCCATTCTTCCCTGCTGTCCTCCTCCAATCTAAGTAGATAACAGTTATTCCAAAAGCTTGCATCCCTTCCGGCGTAATATATGTAGCGCCCTCCCGGCATAAACTTGAAGTCACATATAACATGAGTAAGATAATCCATGTCAGATTTGTGCATGATAGAATCATCTTTCCCATCCCGAGATCCACAGACATCGTTGACTATAGTGAATGCGCGATCTCGCCATGTTTCAAATGGGGTTGATGCATACTTGGTTTTAAATATTTCTTCACCAAGTTGCGTTTTAAAGTCTGCCATATAAATATCTCCTTAAAATGGGATGTCGTCGTGTGCCTCTCTCTTTACTTCTTTCATTTGTTCCATGACTGCTGGTGGTACTGCCCTAGTTGGGGTAGGCTCAGGCCTAACCTCTTTGCCAGCATCTGGGTGACCTATCATCGTTAGCATCCCACCTACTATCTCGGTAACATACTTGTCTATACCTGACTTGTCTGTGTACTTTCGGTAATTAATTCTGCCTTCAACATACAGATTAGTACCCTTGACAACATACTGAGCCACGATATCCGCTTGCTTACCATAGAATACTACGGTATGCCAATCTGGCTTGGCGTACTCACCAGTCCCAGACTCTGTTACCATGTTTACAATACCTACCTTACCGCCATTTTTCGTATCCCTAATTGTAGGATCTTTCCATACGTTTCCAACTATAATAGCTTTGTTAACTCCTTTCATTGTTAAATTCCTCAGGTCTGTAGTTTTTCATATGTTTCCACAGCTGTAACGCTGATGAGAAAACATTCCAGTACAACTCGTGTTTATCCTGTGGCCACTCGTGAAATATAACATGCCCAGGATTGTCTGCGCTAATAAACACATTAGCAATTCTCCTGTTTGCTCCGTAAAATCCTGAACCAGCCTGCTCTTGTGTTCTCCCTATACCACCGGGAAGACCTCTCTCATATCCAACCAACTGATATGCCATCGAGTCAAACGCCAATTGTTTTTTGTCTTCGATTGAATCTTTAGTCTTAAAATCTATCACCCATGCATTAGAGCAAAGGTCTACCTTACCACCGTAACCTAGTTCTTTGTGACAGAATGATTTCTCAGGTACCCACTCCTGTTCTCCACAGTTAGCATCTAATACAAACTTAGTAGATTCACATATTTTACCTATATCCGATTGACTATCAGGGTGGGGGCAGTGATCCTTGTCGTATCCTACATGTGTTGATCCGATAATGCTATGAAAGTATCTCTCAAGTTCTCCATGTATATGAACTCCGCGTTTAGCAGCTCGATCTGATTCTTGTTTGGAATGAATAAGTATCCTCTTAGATAACTCTTCATCTGTCTCTGTTACCAACCTAGTTACTGTTAGCGCTGACTCGATAGCTTTGTTAACCTTCCACACTTCAAGTCCGGGCTTGCCTACTATGTCCATAACAGTTGTGACAGACGGCACCCACCCATACTTACGAGCATCACGCAGTGTGGTAGATCGCATGCCACCGTCCTTCTTCTTTATCTCGTACTGAGGGTTTCCGTTTGTATCATACCAATGCATTTTAGATTCCTCTATTTGGTTGATGGGGAAACAGGCGTGACTACGGCACTTAAACTTCTCTTATCCATTATCTCATCATACCCCTCTGGTGTTGCCCAATGAGCAGGCTGTCTGTTCTCATCGAACGCTCCCGGGTGATACAAATACCTCGCACAACCCCAGTGTACAGCTGCCCGCTTAAATGAGTCCGAGCACCCGCCTTTTGCTCCTTCAATCTGGCTGTCATCGGCACCATCTGACTTCGATATCCATGCATCTAAGGTGTTACTCCAGATGCTTATAGTACATATCATTCTACCACCTATAAAGTCATACTTATTTTGCCACAAGTGTGGCCCACAAACTTCATCTAATCTAGTCATTACATCTCGTGCATCTATATACACCAGATCACCACTACCACCATGACCCTTCCTCCATTTCAGCTTACTAACTGGGAATGGTCTCTTCATCTGCCTTTCAAATATGTCCATTACTGGCATTGTCGTGCTCCTTTATGTAGTTAGTGTCCTTGTCTACAGCTTCCCACCATTCATCGTACTCACGCCTCCACTGTTGAACCTCTGCTTCAAACTGCTGTTGGTCTTGCTCTTCGGTTGGGTCAAAAGCCCCCATCTCTTCTTTAGTTCCGTCACCCATAGTTAACCTCCGGTACGACTACGCCGTAGTCTGCCATTGTTTGTTCAACTCTTTGCATGTACTGAAGGAATTCATCTACACTAAGGTTAGAAGTTCCTTTAGTTGCTACATGCTCTTCACCAGTGATTGGGTTCTTCATGGTCTCAGATCCTAGTATATCATGTTTGAATATTTCATGCAACTCATCAACTGAATGACCAGTTTCTTCTGAGAACTTTCTTAACAACATCCAATATCTATTGTTCTGATCCGTAGACCTTTGGGTCTTATGTTCCTGAACAATAACCTCTAAGTCTGTCTTCGCATTTGGAGAAAAGAACATAGCTTCTATCTTGCCTAAGCACCTACCCAATATCTCTGGGCTTCTTAGTACAAACCTTACCTTATCCATATTGTATTGCCCCCTCCGATAGAGCGCTGTTTACGGTTTGTAAACACCACATAAGTTGTGTCTCCATATCTATTGTCCCATTGTGGCAGTTTGTGTGGCACTCGTAACAAACAGGTATAGTGTTTATATCAGGTGACTTCATACCCATACCAGCCCCTAATCTTATGCTACGTATGTGGTGTGGAACTATTGTCTCTGTAGTGCCGTGGTATATGCATCTCTTTCCCGCAATCCATTTCAAATATTTTTTAGAAGTCATATTCATATGTTACATCCTCTTCATTGTTCGAGATAGTTCATCTTCCCACTCTCGTATGAGTGACATAACATCTCTAAAGTAATTATACTTTATATTCTTTCTAAATGTATTCCTGTGTACTCCAAGATAATTAGCCCTGATTGTATCATGCATAGACTTTATACCAATTCCTGAGCATAGTGTGCAGGTATACAAAGTTTCATCTATTATAACGTTACCCCTTCCGCTGCATTTAGGACAACACATTGGGTCTAACGATTCCTTTAATGCTAGGTCTGCAATGTTGATAAAAAATTCTTTATCCGGGTTCCACCTTGAAGTGCTATTCCATTTAACTGATATGACGTGTTTAAGTATTACGTTTCTCACCCTTCTTTTGTACGAGTGCTCAAGTGAATACTTTAATCTTCCGTACATTGATGCTTCCTTGCTTATTCTAGCCATCGCCATACAAACAATTTGCCATGAAACATTATCTCTCATCCTAAAAATTGATGATGTCTTTGGGCCAAGCGCAGCCAGTACTTCAAGTCCTGCCATATGTCCCCCCTTTAAATATACGTTTATATATTTTCCTGGATGGGTCTCTTTTTGAATAAAAAATCTTTCCAGTGTAAACGTAACGTGAATAATCTAAGCAGGCTGTCTCATTATCCGCACAATAAGTATAAGTATCACAGTCATCGCATGGTGCAACCTCAAATGGGATACTTTCTCTTTTTGGTATGTCCCATTCCTCTATTTTATGTACATAGTTAGTCATTATCTACCCCCATTGAATCGAGTGATATTGAATTGAGTAAATCTTCAAGCCTCATCATGACCAATGTATTCTTAAGTGGCATTCTCTTCTCACGCAAGAATACTACAGGAACTTTAGGTCTGTTTGAACTGTTGTCCATCAGCGAGGAAGCTACCGCTTGAGCCATAGCGTCCTTTATCCACATAGGTATCTCTTTCCTGTACTTACATTCGATTGAGAACATGTCGCTTGATACATCTGGTGCGCTCCCCCTAATCCTACCAGTAACAGGAATTCGCTGTGCCCTGTCTCCTATTTTAGTAAGAGCTGCGGCTATCTCCCTCTCAAACTTTTTCCATGTAGCCATCTATGATTCTCCCGGCACAGCAATAACGTTCTTTGATACTGTGCTACCAAATATATTTTCTTCCTTGTAATCAGGTGAATATAGTGGGGGTATGTGCATATCGGTCTTGTACTTTAATTCTGCTAGTAGAACTTGTACGAATTCTAAATTCTTGTCCCTCTCTACTTCCATGTAAATTATAGGGCTACATAGAATAATAGTATTCATGGCTCCTTGTAATACTTCTAACTCCATACCTTCAACATCAATCTTAATGAAGTCACATCTGGATAATCCTATGTCATCTACCTTACATATAGCTGTCTTCTCTCCTTCTGAATGACCATCTATTTGTAATCCACCAAAGTTATTTTCTTTTTCTGGGTCTAGCAGCGGTATCTTTACAATCCGTGAAGAGTATCCAACACCAAGCTGTCTGCAATCTACATTTTGCACAGAATTGAGAGCCATATTTGCACAAAGTGTTTGGAATACGAGCCTCTGTGGTTCAAAAGCAAATACAAATCCTTCGCTACCTACCTTATTAGAGAACCATAGAGTATGTGTTCCTATGTTTGCGCCAATGTCTAGTACTGAATCTCCTTCGTGTACATACTTATCAAACAGCTTTAATTCTTCTATTTGATATCGTCCATATACTTCTATAGACTTTCCTACATACTCATCATTTTTATTGTATAGTATAGTTCCATCTTCTGTTTCCTTTAAGAAATTATATTTCATGTTTAGTATCCTGTTACTGCTGGTATCTCACGAGCAGCATCTGTAGGTTCATGGTAAGTCCCTATCAACCAGTTGTATGATAGTTCTCCAACTCCTATTTGTCCATCCTGCCTGAACCTTACCTTTTGCACATGTACTTGGACTATTATGTTATCATTATCCGATAGGTCTCTCCATATTGTTATGCAGTTGTCTGACTTATCCCTCCATCTAGCAGACCCAGATATATCATACGGAGTTGGCACTGGAATCTTACCTTGCTTGTCCCTGTACATCTTAGCGGGGTGAGCCACTACCCATATGTGTATTCCATACCTCCTAGCAAACTGCCTTATTCGTTTAAGAGACAGGGATATATATTCTGTTTCTGTTTGTCTATCATCCCTATCATGCTCAATCTCATTCCAAGGGTCTATAACTAGCCCTCGTATACCCTTTGTTAAGACTAGACGTTTTGCTGCGTCTAAAATAATATCAAGTGTCCATTGCTTATCGTCATTAGGTAGTATCCAAGTGAAATGATCAGCCAACCAAGACTTTCCATCTTTAAGCTCCTCCTTACTCATACGCAGTTTAGGTCCGTCCATAAACGGAGATCCCACATACTTCTCTAAGACTCTAGCCATATGATCTTCCAATGGCTGATTCTCTGGTGAGAAGATAGCAAAATTCCAACCATCTTTTTGTGCAATGTTTACCATCATTGCATCTATCCAGTTGGATTTTCCAGAACCCGGTATGCCAGTAACAATACTAAGAATCCCCGGCCTTACCATGTAGAATTTGTCCAGTGCACTCCACCCAGTTGATACTCCTCTGTCTACTCCCGTATCATATAGCCTATCTATTGATTCAGACAGGTCATGTGAATTGTATGTGCCTTCTATAGGATATGGTTTAGCTTCGGCTACACACTCAGCCAATGGCATAATACCATAGTTCCTAAGCACATCGTTTGCGTCCTTGCAATCATCGGGTAGTGTTGCCTTGTGGCACCTATCCCTGCCTAAACGTCTGCTTAATTCTTCCTCTAACCTTAAGCCAGCTGGGTCCTGATCCACACAGATTACAAACTTCTTAACATCAGACAACCTTTCTTCCTTTAAGAAGTCGAACTTAGAACTATAGTCTGTTGAGTTATGTGATGGGGCTCCGTCCGGCACGCTTATACAAGACTTTAATCCTGCCTCATACATAGAGAGCTTGTCAACCTCTCCCTCCACTATAATAACTTGGTCATTATCCATGTGGTCAATCCCATAGAATATTCTTTCAGCTCCCGCTTCAAGCCTGAAGTTCTTATCCTTATCTCTGTACTTTACATTGATAAGTTCTTCATCCCTGTAGTATGGGAACCCTATAGAAGTAACAAAGTCTTCTACTTGTGGCATATAAACTGACCTGTATGATACCTTGTTATCCTCTAGGGTTTGTCTGCTAATGCCGCGTGCCTTAAACCATTCAACCACCGATGGTTCTAAGGATACCTGGAAGTCCTTTGGTCTTATAACAACCTTAGGTTTATTCCAATGCGATATCTTGTCCTTCCAATCGTTACCACTGAGGAGACTGCCAGTCCAACCGCAATGGTGACAGTTCCAGATGCCTTCTGTTACGTTTACTGACAGACACTTGACCTTCTTCTTTTTCCTAGTGGCCGAACACTCTGGACACAAGGTATACACTTGGTTGCCATTAGTAGACGAAACATCTATTCCAAAATCTACAAATTCTTTTTTATTCATGATAGCATTATACCATACGTGTCAATAGCTTTTTGCTTGGTAGGAAAATATATTATATATGTAGTAACTATATATTTACTATAGTGATGTATATTATGTATTAACTTATAGTATATTATATTTACTATATAATATAAAGCGCGTGTACGTGTGGTAACCTGCGACCGGTTACGGTAACCGGCTACCACATGCGGGAGGCGCGGGTGGCGGGCAATGCCTCACCCCCCTACCCCCCCTAGGGCTATCCCTATAAAAGCTCGTCATCGTCAAATGAGGGGCTCTCAACAGGTAAATCCTCCTCCTTGAGAGTTTCTAGTGACACGACATCGAAATTGTCCGCATCGTAGTCCTCGCTGATGTCGAGGTTAAGCACGTCATTAACCATAAGAAGGGGGACTTCTTCCACGCTACCCCAATCTGTTAGAGCAGTCCTAAGATATGTTACCATATCATATGCGTTCCATCTTTCGCCTTTCTCCGATAGATATGTATCATCTATTTCTGAAAACTCCAAACTTTTACCGTTAATATCCATGATGTTTTATCATCTCCTGTTCTGTGTAAGTGTGACATAAGGGGCATGGGTAATGTCACGCTTAAAAATTAAGCAATAGAGTCAAAGCGATGGTCTCTCACCTACTAAAATTCCCTTTTTCATAGAGTCTGGGATGTCTTTGCAGATGTCCCAAGCCATCTGATTCAACTCTGGAATCTCCTTTTGATCCACGAATCTTCCTATTGCAAGACGCCTGATCAGACCATGATTCGGACCCTCATCCATGTAACAAGAAGGCCTAGTCAACTCCAACACAACGTGGTACAAACCAGTTTGTGCCGTCCTAAAGGTAGCATTATTAGTCTCGACACTGATCTCTAAATCTCCGTCAAGCCTAGCCTTAGCCATCTCTTTCACATGCTTTCTATCTAGGAACTCAGTAAGTGGCGCAGACTTTTCAACCTTAACTTTAGGTCCACGCTTCCTTAATTTAGCACCCTTCACGCTACGATCAGGCATGAATTGAACTACCTTTTCGGTCAGTTCCCACATCTTATCAGGCGAGTGACCGTTCCTGCTATATGTGTTAGCGGGTGCTCTTACATCCTTACCCGGCTCCCAGATAGCGTATAATTTCTTATTTTTACCCGTGGATTGAAAGATATGTATTGATTCTGGAAGTACATGCAGAAGATTACGTAACAAATAGTCTCCATAATAGTGCCTGCGATTACCTTCAGTAGCAAAGTTAACCAAGATGCTACCGTCATTCTTGTAGATAACATGCTTGTAATCTTCTAAAGACTTGCCTTCAGCGACCTGAATCTTGCAATTCTCGTCCTCATCTGAGTCATCTGCCCAGTAGAACCCATCAGAATCCTGTCTGAGAGAGTACCTTGAGTGAGGATCGCGCACTACATGCTGAAAATTTTCCCAGAATTTTTTAACATCTTCGATGCCACGAGAGTAACTGCTTCCCATAAAATCATGGTATGCCATTAGTTAACCTCGATGATGTCACCAAATTTACATTTATCCCTATAATACTCTGGACTTGAGTCATAAGCAACCCAAATCACAGGATAATTAGGGGGCTCTGTTGGAAAAGACCCATACATATCAGTTAGATATATCAAGAGTGATGGGTATACATTGTTCTCCTCTACCCAATCAAAGGCTGGCTCGAACGCAGTACCACCACCACCGTTCACACCTAACTCAGTCAGCGGGGTATCTTCCTTGGTTAATAGCTGAATGCCTCGCACTTCCGTATCAATGTCTAGTACGTACATTTCCTCTATTAACCCTTCTTCTAGCATGGCAGATATTTCACCACCAAACTGTTGTAACAACTCAGGATAACTAGAGATTGATCCGCTAGTATCCTTGACAACAACTGCCTTACTTATACCGTCTTCTGGTTGCTCCGATGGCAGATATACGCCTTCGTCTATCATTTTCTTCAATGGTTTAGACCAATTGAAGTCCGATTTAACCTGATCTCTGGCATACTGTCGCAACTGATCGTGCCACGGAACCTTAGGGTCAAGGAAGTTTTTTACATAGTCCTCGAACCCACCAGGAACAGTGCCACGCATCTTTGCAGACTCAACAGCAGCAACTAACCTCTGGTTCCAATCTGCCTCAGACTCTGCCTTCCCTGCCTCTGTTTCAGAAGCATCCAAGAAAACACCAGTACCACCACAGTCTCCTTCCATTTTGCCTGCCATCTCTATGATCTCAGCGTTATCTACTATTTCATCGTAGATTTTCTCTGCTGACCAACCATCATACTTCTTGTCATAAAGTCCTGAACTTGGCATCTTTAGACCTGAATTAACAAGGATTGGATTGATAGCGTAGTCTCCCGCAAAATTCCATATCTTGGGATCGCGGTAGCCTCTACGCGTGTGATGAAAAAATGCACAGTGACATATCTCATGCAACAGAATAAACTTGGTGTCATCTAATGACAGATTATCTGTCCATTCACTATTGTAGTAAATAAACTTACCATCTGTTGCCATAGTAGGTATGTCGTTCCTTTCCTTGAGAGGTAGACGACAGAGCAACGTGCCGAAGAAGGTGTAGTCCATGAGGCTTTGGCCCCTACAAACTTCCAACTTCTTTTCAAGTTGCATATAGTGTACCTAGTTTACGCAGAATGTCATCTGCTTTTGTTGATACATGTTCCCTCTCGTACTCACTATCCCTTAGTAAAATAGCACCGGAACTTAGTTCAGTGCGTATATCGTAAGCGATATCGTTTAACTTCGGATCATCCATAAAATTCAACGCGGGTATGGTGTCGGCTAATTTGCGCACACCCTCTACCATGCTATTAAATATCCTGGGGTTCTCAGAAGATAGTATGTCACGCATGTGAGTTACGTGATCCTTGATACGCAAACATAGATCGTTATGCGTATCCTTTAACTCCTGTTCCATGTCAGCACGAACCTGTCGCTTAATGGATTCAGCCTCTTGCTCACCTATGTGTACCCTGAGGTCAAGATCATCTGCATCACTGAGTGGGATGAAACGCATTGTCATAGAAAACTTATTCAAGAACTGCTCCTTGCATAAGTAGTCAGATAGACGGAACAAGCTCTCACCACTGGACGTATTGGTAAGTCGTTTACAAGCTTCTTCCTGTATTTCATCTGGGTATTGTTCAGACAGTTTGTCCAAGCAAATATCCCATTGGCTTTTCTTTTTCCTAAAATATGCCCCAAAATCAAGCACTTGCTTGCTCGGGAGCAACTCCAGATCAGCCAACCACGGTAACGTCCATTCTTCTACATAGATTCCTACATCTTGACGAATCTTTGTGAATGGCTTGAGATAATCAGAGTGGATAACTATTTTATTATAGTTACCCGCCTGTTGTCCCCGTTGAGCAGTTCCATAGTCGTGAGCAACCTTACTGGTGACCTTAACATCCCTCTTTGTACCACTAGGGATTCTGAAGCCACTTTGTACACCGATTGCTTTTTGTTTCAGCATATTTACTCAACTCCCAATATCAACGATGGATTGCTTATCGCCCAGTCAGTAAACGCTTCATGCTCTAATAACTTAGGCGTCTTTTCCTTGGCATCTAGTATGCACAGAGTTGTGTACTCATCAGGAAGTCTGCTCATGTACGTTAGTACATTGGAGAAATTCTCCTGATTAGCATGTCTTGCTAGTGACACAGCTATGGCATACATTGCCGACGGATTTTCAGGAATCCTGGTCTCTTTGGGCCTCTTTATACAATCATCTGGATCAGGCATGTGTATGGCTAAGTCCTCATGTGCTATGAATTCTGTAGCCGTACCTTCTCCAAGGAGAGACGCATAGAGTTTCATCCTTAATTTTTTAGGGGGGTTTGCTTTGATCATATTGCTCAACCTCTCATACGATCTGGGAGTGGGCCAAGCCCAATCATCGCTACCCCTATCAGGTTGGTTATGCGCTAAATCAGGACGTAACTTTACGAAAGATGTTACAGAATCTACCACACCAATCTTTATAAAGTGTTGTCTTAGCGCGTCAGTGTCCATGACGGCTTCAAAGTGACAGAACCTGTCTTGTTGTGCTGCTGACAATCCATCACCTACGCCACCATGCTCACGCTTATTGCCGAGAGCAACGATACTCCACCCTTCTGGCACCTTGTAATCGCCAAGCATTCGCTCCAGAACCAACTGTTGGAACGCAGTCTTGACCGATCTTGGCCCATCTAGGTATTCATCGAGTACCCACAAGCCTATTAGACCATCACGCTCCACATTAGGGAACATGGATGGTATTGCCCACCGTGAGACAGTATCATCACGATACGGTACACCTCTCGAATCACTTGGATCGAGCTGTGATACCCTCGTATCAATGATGTTACCACCCTTGTGTGAGTGTCCAAAGGCTCGCGCTTGCTCCGTCTTGCCGATACCACTTTTGCCGGTCACCATTACGCTCATACCGAGATTAGTAGTGAACTCAAGCATCTCTGGTATCTCTCCAACAGAGATTTTATTGGACATTTATACCTACATCTTGCTTAAAGCAAGGGTTGAAACATAAGAAATAACTCCATCAAACATACCCAAAGACAAAGGTGCAGAGTGGTCGCGGTAGCCATACCTCTCTACCAATACCTCTCTCCCTTCAATCCTTTCACGCACACACCGAAATTCATCTAACGTCTCAGTGCTTTGGGAGTTTGATGAGAACGCCTGTACAACATTCAAAGGGATTTCCATAAATGGTTCCTCATCAGTTGAAGTTAACAACTACCAAATTACAGCTACATCATGCTCATAATCAGAGTACATCCAATTAAACAAGGCTGTACTCTGTATAAGCAAATCCTTATGTCTAGGTTTGAACTCGCATGGTTCTTCTTGAAGATACTCATCATCCATGCAAATTTCGGCCTTAGCCTTATCTGACATCTCAGTGTTCATTCTAATATACAAAGAAGAATTTGTTCTATTAGAATGATCACGCAAAAACATCTCCATCTCTAGAATCCCAGACAGGAAATGCACTATTTTATCACAGTAATCTCTCTTTTCCAAGGCCATATACCTTAACTTGTGACGATCTTGGACTCCAGGAAAATAATATCCTATTTTTGTCTCAGAAAGTAGATGTTTCTCCTTTTCTAGCCAACGTAAATCTACCATAGCACCAAACTTGTACTGTGCATAGGTGTGGGCATGCCTTGAGAGTAATGAACAAGCCTTCTCTATAGCCTTCCTCAACTGTCTGTCAGGTATCTCGGCAGATTCCTCCAGATATGCATATCTCTCCGTATCGTGCAGTCTGCGTAGCATCTTACTGGAAAGGGTTTTACCTAGCCACGTAACATCTGCCATCTGTATGTAGTGCGGATAGTCAGTGTCCTTGAGGACATCCCAATCGACTTCGAGGCGTTTATCCATCACTTCCCCCAAGTAGGGCACTTGAACTTATCCCTAAACTCAATAAGTTTAGCCACTTGCCTGTCAAGATTCACGACAGCCTTGTTCATCCTAGCAGTACGCTTACCATGAGAAGGCATAACGTGCAACTTACTTCCACTTAGTCTAGCTTGTGCCACTTCATTAGCGGTAACAGAATTCTTAGTCTCATGCTGTGCTATTCTGGCTGTATTCATCGCCTGAATGAGCAGGTCTAATCCCCACCACAGCCCTCTCTCCTCGTCATTTATGCCCCTGACAAGGTAGAATACTATATCACGCTCCTTGAACACAAGGTCAAAGTCCTGTTTCCTCTCGTCATCATCCCCATCTTCAAAAAACAACTCATCTAAATCTGCTGGATCAGACATAAGAACCTCCGTAACAAGAGAATGGGCAGTTTCGCTTCATGCCCAGGAAGTACACTATTCGCTGTAGTGCCCTTGCCGTCTTATTATGGCGAGAGAGCCATCAATCACCTATTCTGCGGTGAAGGGCTCCCTCACTTGCGACTACTGTCAGGGTGCTCCCACTGGGCTACCATGGGGATCCCCTCCAGACTTCCATGACATATTGACCTCTCCATACTAGAAGGTTAGTCATACCCAAAACCTACAGATGCTGTGTGCATATACTGTAGGGTAGAGTCCGCCCTACATTTTACATGGGCAGAGCACGGAATTCGGTGAGCAGTTTTCAAGGTCTTGCTCAGGACGATAGCGATTATTTATCAAGGGATTATCGCCGGAACCCCTCACTTGCTCAGGTTTCAAATCGGGGCATGGGGCTAGGAATAGCGAGCTTCTATTTCATCCCTCATCCAAAGAGTCATACCCACACTTCGGGCACTTCCCCTCCAAAAAGGTTTCAGGGTTCATGAGAAAAGCCAGGGACTCACGTACACGCAGTACCCTCTTGCTCACAACCTCGAAACACTGAATGCACATCTCGGTTTTGATCAGAGATACTATCTTATCATCCAATTTACACCTCCTTTCTCTACATGAGGGAATCCACTGTTGCCAGTGAATTCCTTTAGGTTTAGATTAAGCCGCGATTTGGACTTCTTCCTCGACTTGCTTACGCCAGTCAGGGATGTCCAACGTCGGCGCTTGGTGCTTCGGCTCAGGGACATTGATCTCAAATCCCTCGTTATGAAGCGCAGATATAAGCGCATCAAGAGCCAACTGCTCTGCATCATTACGCTTGAACTCATCCTTCGAGCCCTTCGTATTGACGGTTTTGGTGGTACGAGTGAAGAACGCGTGAGCGTCCCAAGGCTTGCTCTCGGTTTTCGTCTCGAAACACCACCACGCATTTGATGCCAACACTCCAGCCGTTGGGTCTGGTGAGGCAGTCCGATCCTTCTTGAACTGTCCACCATTTGCAGCGTCCTTGTCCCAAATGGCACCGGCGAACTTCTCGATGCAACCCTTGATCTTGGAAGCCTTGATAGCCAACCGCTTCTTGTCGCTCATCGTGACGTACAGTTTCGTGCAGAAAGTGTAGTCATTACACGCGGGGTCTGTGGCATAGGCATACGCGATATTTAACAAGTTTTGAATCTCTTGCTGAACACCTACGAGTCCACTTGACACTTCCACCACACGTAAATCGAACTGCTCTTTGGTACACTCACCGTGTACGATAGGTTTATCTTGCATAGTGCAATTTCTCCAATTAAAGAAAGGAAAAAGGCGGGATGCCCGATTCCCTCATATAGAGAAAAAACAGGTTTGTTTACGCCCTAGAGTTCAAGCACTGTAAGCCATTATCCGGTACGTTCCACGAATGATCCCGCACACCTTCACCCCACGCGCTACCGTGAGCCACGAAAACAGGATAGACTATGGAATTTGCATCCATAGCCCAGAGCGGCTACCTAGACTTACACCGTCACGAGCATCAAAATCGCCGTAACATCACCCACCACTTTACGCTTAGGGTCGTGCAATCCATCCACCCAGTCGCTAGTCACCGTCATTCTCAGGCTGTCTTATTAAGGTGATCTGACCTGTACAGCCAGCCAACAGCCAACTCATCACCCAAATCTATCCACCAATTTCCACCATCGGTCTGCCCGTAGCCAGACCTTCCCATCTGAACCCTACTCCTGCTCGGGTGCAGTAGTCTCGGTTTCCCTTGATTTAGAGACTTTATTCAATGCTCTACTCTATCAGACGTAGAGCACTGTGTAAAGTACCTAGCCGATCTCGAGTCCTGCGGGCGCTGGCTTGCTCCAGCCGTCAACTCCCCTGCCTGACTCGCGGTAAGCTATATGCTTCGCGGTCGGCAGACTCGCCTTCCCGTAGGCCGATCCCGTTCGGGGTTTGTTTCCTCGGCTTTCCCGCGTGTCTACCCGATCAGACTTCCCGCTTACGGTCAACCACTTGCCGTCGTGTTGCCGTCCTGGTGCTCGCGCCGTAATAACATGGCATGTAGCATCATCGCGTTGCCTGGTGATAGACCTTCGGTTTCTAGCCTCGGTCGACTCCCCGTTTGCTAGATACTGAGCTAACTCAGCATCGCGTAGCATAACGGTATCTCCTGCGTGAGCCTTTGCGACCCCTTTATTGGGATCTTCATCTCACTGAACTCAGTATACCAAACGGCCTAAACCCTGTCAAACCCTAGCTTTTCAAAGTAGTGTCAGTGCAGACAGACAGATGATCGAGGTTCGGATGGAACGATCCACGCCCCCATAGCCGGAATTAAAACCCCTCTTCACACACCTAAAACCCCCCTTATTGAAATCTTGTCAATAGCTTTTTGGGTAAAATAATTTTAATTAGTTGATTTATAAGGATGTTTCGTGTGCACCGGTTACCCCCCTATATGGTATAATGGTAGTATACAATAATAGCGTAGCTGGAGAAAGCTAAATTAATGGTATTGAATTATCTGGTGAGTAATATATGAGAATGAATCTGCAGTATGTTAAGTCTGCTTCTGCAGCTATATACATTAATGAGTTAAAAGGGTATGGTAATGATTTATTTGTTACGCAGATTCTTTCAAGAGGTGATAAACAGAACAGACAGTCAAATGTAAAAGCGGATATGACTGAATGGAAGGTTAATGAAGTGGTATAACCTTTGTAAGGATATTATAGATAACCATATAGTATTTCTTTCAGGAGAGTTGGATGTTGAATGGCAGATAGTGTCTATATGGGGAGCAACCTACAGGAAATTGGTATTATTTCCTGCTTATTTAAAGCATGGGGTTCCTTCACATAGAAATGACGAGGATCGGATAGTGATTGCTGGCAATATTATAGCCAAGTATACTTAAGTGATTAGTACAAGAAGCTTTGACAAGAGGCGTATAACTATATGTATGAGCTGTCCTAGGTTTATGCGTTATACCAGGATATGTAAAGAGTGTGGTTGTTTCATGCCAGCTAAAACTAAATTAAAGGGCTCTTATTGCCCTATAGGAAAATGGGGTAAAGAAAATGGCTAGAGATTGGCTAGGAAGGGAACGTCAGGAGGACCTAGCCAGTCAGGTAACTAGGGGAGCGTTAAAATGGGGAGCACCAGTACATCCAGTACCTACTGAATTATTAACTGGTGGTAGAGGTGAGCTGGTTCCGGTAACTGTTCGCAAGCCTACGATGCCTATTTATAAGGGTCTTGAAACTGCTTATGATCCTACGAAGCCATTTACCGGCGCATGGAATGAAAGTAGGGCTGTATGGACTTCTCCAACCAGGCAGGTAGCTGAGACTTTTGCTGGACCTTTAGATCTTCCTAGAGCTAATGATCCTAGGTCTCTTCTCAAGTGGATTATGCAGGATAGAACTCCTCCGCCTGGCACAGTTATTCAGGGGGAGATTCCAACTAGTGAGTGGCTTAAGGGTCTGCATATTGAGCAAGAGAATAAAGCACACCAAATTTTATTGGATGCTAAAAATGCCAATAAGGTGTTTGCTGAAGGAAGTACTGCTGCTAAAGTAATTCCCACTCCAAGGGTGAATAGGTTTCAACTACCATTCGATCCAGAAATTGCAAAGTATCCTTGGTTTACTAAGATTGCTGGTAGAGCTGCCAGGTTAGCACCTGGTGCAAATATTGCTTTGGGTGGTATAGATATGGCAAGGAGAGCCAGAGAAGGAGATTACGTAGGTGCTGGTCTAAGCGCTGTATCTATGGTTCCAGGTCCTGTAGGATGGCTTGGATTGGGCGGACAAGTTCTATATGATGTGGGCAGGGGATTAATTGGGAGACAAGGAGATTCTCCTGTACAACATACTCCTAGAGGACTTCTAGGACAGAAGGGGTAAAGAAAATGGCTAAGAAAGATGCGCCTTTGGTAGGGCATAAACGTAAGATGAGAACTCAGTTCTTAAATAAAAAAGGTCCAACATTCCGTGGTAGGAAAACTTTTACTCGTAGGTGGGGACCACTTAGCGATCACGTTATATCGCCAACAAAAAGACATGGGTCATTTCCAACCGCATGGAAGATGAGCTTAAAGAAGGATCCGCTAGGACAACAGGGGTAAGGAAGATGCCTAAAAAAAATACCAAGAAGTTTACTAAAAAAGAACAGGGGATGCTTAGATCAGCTTACCGCCGTGCACATGCAGAGAAGGGGATTCAGAGAATCAGAAAGCAGCATAGGCCTGGGGAGATCTATGCCAGAGCTGGAGTAAGATCTGTATTAACAAGAACTAATACTGATCCTCTATTTCAGAAGGGGTAAAGAATAGTTAATGGGATTAGATTGGTACAGGCCATACGGGATTGTCTATGGAGGATTCAAGGCTAAGTACGATCAGGATGGTAAATATTTCGATTCTCATGGGGTTGAGATGCGGGTAGGTGAGACATCCAAGACGTTAAGGTTCCACAAAAAAATTTTAAAACCATATTTAGTCGGAAAGGGAATTGACATTGGATGTGGAAGAGACCCTGTAGCTGAGGATGTAAGGACTTTTGATCTGGAAGATGGAGACGCTGAGAGGATAAATGAGTCTGTCAAGGAAAAATTTGACTATGTATTTTCCTCACATTGTTTGGAACACTTGGATTCCCCGGAGGATGCCCTGAGAGGCTGGTGGTCTTTAGTTAAAAAGGGAGGGCACCTGATCCTTATTGTCCCTGACGAGGACTTATACGAGCAAGGATGCTGGCCTAGCCGATTCAGTCAAGAGCATAAGCATACGTTCACCATCCATAAGGACAAGTCCTGGTCGCCTGTCTCCATTAACCTGACTGAGATGTTGAAGAAGCTGGGTGGTAAGATTGTTTTTATAGAACAGCAGGACGATGGTTATGATTATGAGATGGGATTGTTTGACCAAACTGCTATGTCTGATGACAGATTGGCCCAGATTATGGCTATAATCCAAACAGGATAGCAGGAGTGAGGAGGTGCAGGGGCTGTATGAAATGGTTAAGTAAGGAGAAGTAGTTATGAAAAGAAAAGGTAACCCACATAAAGATGATCCAAGCAATACGCCTGGTGAACAACAGAAGCCTAGAGGTTCTGAGGTTGCAGCTCGTGGTCCTCTTGCTCATCGACAGAGAGAGAGGGGAATAAGGATAAAGCGAAGATGGGGTTTTGGGAAACCTTGGCCAAAGTTATCGTAGTGGATATATTATCTAGTGTTTTTGAATGGGTAATGGGTGTTGGTTGTGATAGTGATATTGGTTGTAACACTTTTCTTATAGATAATTTTTTTCTGGAAATGTGTGAGAAAGTACAGTACTGTGTTACTAAGGAAATTGAACAAGGAACTGAATACGTATTAAGGATAGGTAACCAAACTTACGTTATGATATATGGAGATTAATTATGGCTGAATTAGTATTAGCTGGTGGTATTGTTGTCTGGATGCTAGGACGTGGCTTCGGCTTCTGGTAAGGAGAATTAACCATGGGATTAAAGATTGAATATCGCACAAGAACAAAGACTGGTAGAAAAAAAGTGGGAGCAAATCCACGAAGCAGGGCCAAGGCTCTTCATAAATGGAGACAGGATATGATGAAGCGCAAAACTACCAATATATATAAGAATTCTTTGGATAAAGCCGGTGCCGTTCGCGCAAAAGCAAAGAAAAAAGCAAAGAAAAAGAAGTGATTACTGAAATTATTTGTTCTACAGGCCTCTTGGTATGGGCTTATATAGTATTTAAATTATCGTGGTGATATTATGGCTAAGAAAACAACACCTTACATAGGAAAGGCTAGCCCACATAAGGATGTTCCAGTACTAAAGAATAAGCTGCCAGACAGACCGAAGCGTTCTATTAGGGGATCTAAGTATAGACCAGCTAGCCTTGCTACTTTTCATACTGCTACTTTTCATACTGGGGAAAGAATTATAGCTAATGCTGAGAATAAAACTAAAAGGGGTGGTGGTGATAAGAAATCTACTGGCAAGAAATCTACTGGTTGGGGAAGGTTCTTTAGATTTGGAGGTGGTGGTGGATCCCCAAGTGCTGGTCAACCAAGGATAGGAATGAGAGCTGGCAAGGTAAGGAAAGAGCCTAAACTACAATAATGGCAAAAGACAGCAGGACTAAACGTCCTGATAAAATATTACCACATATTCCTCACCGCAAAGGGAAGGATAAACGATTCCGTAAACTGATGCGGGAAAAAAAGAGAGGAGAACTCATTGGCTAAGGATAAACCAAAGAACGGTCGGCGCACCATAAAGGGAACTAGAGCCAGCCCACCAAGTCACAGACATAAGACTTCTGGAAAGAAAGATCCTGGTGGATTTAAATCACCAGGCTTTAAGTCTGAAGGATTCACTGGTCGAGCTAAAGAGAAGAAGCCTAGATCAGGCCAGTCTCCTCCAAGTACTAGAGAGAAGGAAAGAAAGGGTGGTCCCCCATCCCAAAGGCCACCTTCGCCAGGAAAGAAGAAGTTGCCAAAATCCATGTATGCACCTAGTCCATTTCCCGGTAAGCCAAAGGTGAAGCCTAAGGGGGTACCTATATACCCCAGGCCTGAGCCAAAGCCCAGGCCTAAAGGAGCTCCCATATATCTTCCTCCCAAGCCTATTAAGCCGCCACGAAAACCTGGAACAAAGGTGATGACGCCCATGAAGAAGAAGGCGAAGAAGAAATCGAGGAAGAAGTAATGCCAACATATGAAAGATACCCTGGTGAGCCAGCAGCTAAGGCTAAAGCTAGGATAGCAAGGAACGTAGCTAAGAAGAAAGGAAAGAAGAAGCCGGCTAAAAAAGAAGTAGCCGCTTATAAGAAGGGCAGGCCTAGAAGAAAGAAAGGCCCTGGTAAGCGCAGAGGCATGTTCGACCATTATGTATAGTTCTTCTATAGTAGAGGCTTCTACTGAGAATGATTTTAATGGTGCGTTAGAACTATTACGTTTCCCAGATCCTAGGTTACGCGAGAAGTCTTCGGATATATCATTTGAAACAGAAGATCCATCTGATATAAAAGAGCTGGCAGAAGATATGGCTGTAGTTATGTCACAGTTAGGTGGAATTGGTTTAGCGGCCCCACAGATAAATGTACATAAGAAGATGATAGTGGTTGATACTTCTCCCGGTGAGAATAACCTTCATTGCTTTATTAACCCAAAGATAGTAAGCAGGGAAGGCAAGGTAACTACTAATGAAAGGTGTTTATCTGTTCCTGATATGGAAATACATGTTATCAGGGATAAGAATATTAAGCTTGAATTCCAAGATATGAAGGGCAAGAGACATGTAAAGGATTATAAGGACCTTATGTCTATCTGTATACAGCATGAAATAGATCACCTTAATGGTAAAATTATTATAGACTTTATAGCATCATGAGTAAACCAAGAAAGAAAGACGGAAAGTATGTACACAATAGTGTATGGACTGCGCCCAATAAAAAAGAAGTATTATCAATGTTTGACAAGGGAGCCTCTATTGTAGAGGTTTGTAAGTTCCTTGGTATTAATAAATCTACATGGTATCGCTGGCTTAAGGATCCTCGTAAAAGAGATTTCCAGGATAATGCTGAGAAAGGTCTTGAGGCATCTGAAGCCTATTGGGTACAGATGGGAAGGGAGAACATAGAGAATAAACACTTCAATACTGCGCTCTATTCTTTCATGATGGTTAATAAGTTTAACTACCGTTCTGCATACTCCAAGCAGGAAAAAGATATCAAGGAGGTTAAGGAACATAAGATAGAAGTTAAGAAGTCTGTAGATGTTGATTCTATTCTCAGTAAGATATCAGGCGATCTTAGGGCCGATGTAGATAAGAGTTTACACTAATGGCTAATGAGTGGCTGGATCCTGATTCAGGAATACAGGGAGGTTTGTCTAAGTCACAGGAAATAGAAGTAGCAGACTTAATAGAAGAAGGCTTCGGCTTGAATCCTAAGTATGGTTTGAGATTAAATACTTTAAATATTCTTGGTGCGGCTAAAAAAATTTATGGTATGTCTGATGAAGATTGGGATAAAATGTTAAAGGATCTCCCATACTACGGACAGTTTCAAGATCAGGACATAGATGCTATTCAAGAGCATTTTTTATCTAAATACCCGTTAGAAGATATCTTATCAATAAAAGTACCAGAAATGTCTATGCCTTGGAATTGGGAAAATATCGGTGAGAAGTATGGTGTGGGGGCCGGAGTAATTCCGTCTGATGAGGTCTATAAGGCAATAATGTCTGTAAGTCCAGATGCATTATCTGGTGTTAGTGTAACTGGGTTGGATTCGTATCAAGGCCCCATCGCAGAAGTTATAGAATACGAAGAGCCACAACAGGTAGGTCCAGAAGGAGTTCCAAGTTTTGATGATTCAGGAATAACTATGGACATGATTGATTTAGACCCTATACTTGATATTGGTCCAGCTAATCCTGTTGATCAAATGTACCAAGCTATACAAAATTCAGAACATCGAAGAGAAGATGACAGAAGAAATCCGTGGATTAGGAATAGGCACGGAACTACGGCATGGGGGCCAGTGCAAATTCTGAAGGGTACGATGGGTGACGCCCAAAGGATGGTACCTCTAACGCCTGAAGAAAAAGATTACGTGTCTAGGTATCAGAATGATCAACAGACAGTTAATCCCAATGATAAGATTATATACACTTCCATAGCTAAGAAATTACTACAGTATTATATGGATCAGTATAAGGATCCATTGCGGGTGGCTAATATATGGAGATGGGGGGAGAGGGGATCTGCTCATCCGTCCGAATATTTTGGTAAGGATGAAGATGGAAAAGACCAATACGGATTGGGACAGGATATATCAAATCCTGCAGGAGGACTTGGAAGCGATCCTGATTATTGGAAAGAGTTTAGAAACATCATGGGGTTATAATTATATATAACGGGGGTGAACGGTTCGACGGTGAGGAAAGTTAATTCCCTGACCGGACGCGGGTTCAATTCCACGCCACCTCCACCAACATAAGGGAAACAAAAATGGCAAAAGGTAAAACAAAGTTTGTAAAGCCCACTAATAATGGCGGAGCATTTTCTAAACAAGTAACTAGATCAGGACCCACTCCTCCCCCTATCCCTGCGGATAGTAGGGTAGTGTCTAATGCTAATGACCCATTAAAGCAACGGGGTTAAGATATGGCATTTAAATATTCTCCAATGAAGCCTGCTGCTGGATCAGCTTCTGTTAAGCCAAGAAAGAAGAAAATTAAAAAACCCACCGGTATAAGGAAGACTAAAAAGCTTAGATAGTCTTATGAAAAAATTTCTGGTTTTACTTTTTCTTATTCCATTAGTTGCCTCATCAAGGATGTTCCCACATGAAGTTCCACTAAATTATGTCTGCTGGGACAACTGGACAGAAGCAATTACTTATCATAAGGAGATTCTGGAAGAGTATCCAGTAGGTAAAGGCATGATAAACAATCCCAACGGTCCTACCTTTGCCACTATTGTAGTGAACCCTACAAAACCATCATGGTCATATATTCATTTCCACCATAACATAGAGACAGGAGAGCAAGTGGTCTGTGCTATGTCGAGCGGTACTGAATGGGAAGTTATTATAACTGACTTTGGAAATGGCAATAAGATAGAGATATGAGCAACGGAAACCAAATTAACAAGAGCCTATCAATAGGTCACATTGTAACCACGGTAGGTTTGCTGGTAGGTGGTTTTGCATTTATATATGATTTAAGAGAGAGCGTAGCAATACAGGCGTTTCAATTAGATTCGGTAGAGGATAGATTAGAAAGAGTAGTGCAAAGAACAGATGACCAATTCGGGGAGATTATGGATCACCTGATAAGACTAGAGGAAAAGTTAGATGGAATTGTTTTATCAAGCACCCCTGTTCAGCAGAAGGGACCATGAATGGAAAAAATGGGCATTAAGAGTATATCTTTGTTGGTCTGTTTGTGTGGATATTACTGCTTTTAGTGCATTGATTTGGTATATTTTAAAATGATTGATTTCAGTCATCTGAGTAAAATTGAGGAGAGTTACTTTGTTCATTTGGCTTTTACTGTACGTCTTGCTATTGGGTTTGTATTCCTTGCTTGTATCTCCATAATACATGGGTTATTTCCTTTTATATTAACTACTACTGTTTCTAAGCAGGTAGATGTATTAAATAAAAAACTAAAAAAAAGATGAGTTATGACAAAATTACAAAGGATAGTTTATACTCATTTTAATAAAATATATGGTAGAGATAAGACACCAACATATTTAACGAGCTATAGAATTTTTGTAAGTATAGTTGACGCCAAATTAGAATCCAGGAGGACTGGGATTGAATACGAACATATCTCTAAAAGATGAATTATTACCATAAATTTAACCAAGTATTTAGAGGGAGACATGCCGGGAGAACCGGATGAATATAGATACTAAATTCTTTGGTGCAGTCATCTTTTTATTGGCACAGGCTATTGCTGCTGTGATATGGGGAGCTTCTCTAAGTGCAGAGGTTTCTAGGTTATCGGTGCTTCAAGACAAGGCAAATGAAACCGCCTCTATCGATGTGATCGCTTTTAGGTTAGACGACCTCACTAAAGAGATAGAAGATATGAAGGAGTTGGACAGGGAAATCATCAAGCAGCATGAGAAGTTATTTTCTATCTTGGGTAATCAAGCACGATCAGGCGGCTCTAGTGCTTATGGCAATTACTAATGAGCGACGCCATTGATGTAAGCGATAAAACTAAATTCGCTATGCCAGTGCGCAATCTGATCTCTCTGGTTGCATCTGTAGGTGTAGGAGTATGGGCTTACTTCGGGATTATTGAAAGGCTAAACCGTATAGAAACGAACAACATTTTGATGCAAGCTGATCTAGTAAAGAACACTGAGTTCAGAATTAAATGGCCTAGGGGCGATCTGGGTAGTCTTCCGGCAGATGCCGAGCAATTCATGCTTATAGAACATTTATCGGGGGAGTTCGACAAACTTCTTAACAACATTGAAACCGGTAAGGCTCCATTCGACCAGCAACAGGCACTCACCTTGAAATTCTATGAAAAACGAATTGAGGGTCTTGAGGGAAAGGTGGAGACATTAAAGGATAATGTAGCAGACCTAAAGGCACACAATGGTGATTAATAATGATTATTAAAACAATGTTTGTGCTTATGCTATTCCTTAATGGCAATGTCATTGAGTATATGGGTCACTTTGAGAATGAAAAGGGAGAATGGGTGGAGATGGGAGTTCCGGGATGTTTGCAAGTTAAGAGAACTCTGTCGAGAAATGGCTGGAAGGATAACGCCAATACAGATACAAGATACTCTTGTGAAAAGCATAAGGTTGCCGTAGAGGACAACTGGGAAGGCAGAGAAGTAGTAAGAAAGATACTTGATCGATGACCTATATCAAAGAAATAATACATAACTTCACTTGTATATTTTGCAGTAAGCACTGGTCAATAGCATTGCCCCCGGGAACAGACCACAATATCCTAAATAAAAAACTACACTGCCCTTGGTGTGGACAACCACATGAGTACCTAACAGACGATGAATTTAAATGATAATAACAGAAGCGGCGAAAAACAAGGTAAGCCAAGTTCTGAATGGAGAAGGTTTCTTGGAGGTTTATTTGGAAGGCGGAGGATGTTCCGGTTACCAGATCAAATTGAAGGGGAGCCAAGAAGTTCCTTGCGGATCAAGTTTTCAACTAGACTAATGGAGACATTAAATGGATATAATCAAGAAGTTGTGGTTAGAGGTCAGGGAGAAGCCTTTATGGGCAGTAGTAATTCTTATCGTAGTACTATACGTAATTGCATAATACTAGTCTCTTTACTGAGTATCGCAGGATGCAGCAGCTTACCCCAGATCAAATCGAGTCTGATAACCGGAGCGGCGACTACCGCAGTTGTTGGCGCAACGAGTGTCTTACCGGGGGGTGTGATTGTACCGAGCATCGCAGGGGGGCTGACGGCTGCCAGTGTCTCTGCCCTGAGTGCGCCGGACCAGATTAAAGGGGAACCAGTAGAGGTTCAAGCAGAAACATTTGTTCAAGAAGCTCCAGATAATTTCTGGACTCTTTTGGGCAAATTGGTAAAGGTTGGCGGTTGGGCTTTAGGTCTAATCATATTACTTCCAATGTTATTTTCCTGGTTAATGCCGGGACCAGTGCAGTTTAAAAAGAAAGGTAAATAGTTATGGTTAGAGAAATGAGGGGTGTTAACGCATTAGAGGGTCCAGAACTTGGAAGCTATATGGCTAAGGTCATTCAGAAAAGAGTTCGTAATAATACTACCATTGCACAGAGAAGGTCTCGTTTAAGGGAATTGGCTATGCGTGGGGGTGATGCTCCTTCTAGAAAAGCTGCTGATGATGCTGCATTAGAGGAACTATATTTAGAACAAGCTCGTTTTATGGAAAGGCAGCGAATGGCAAATGATGAGTGGGCTCAAATTCAGATGCAACAAAATATGGCAAATATTGGAACACAGAGAAATCCCCCAGTTCCGTTTGATCCAAATGATCCTTTAGCTGGTGGTGATCCCATGTGGCCTGGCGCCGCACCACAACAGTTTCAAGGCGAATTAGGTGGAACTAATGCAGAAGAAGAAGCTCTGCTAGCACAGATGCAAATGGATATGGCCAATCAACCTGGTGATCAGGGATTTACGTCGCCTGGTTATGTTCCTGGAGGAGCCTCTGCATTACCACAGGCTGCTTCAGTACCACAAGCTCCTCAAGTAGCTAGTCCGACCGGAACCTCTCAATCTCAAGCTGGACCTCAGGGCTTTACTTCGCCTGGATACGTGCCAGGAGGGCAGGAGGCATTACCACAAGCAACTCCACCTCCTCAGACACCACAAGTAGCAGGTGATGATACTGGAGCTTCACAGGCTCCGCTACCAGGACCCCAGGGATTTACATCACCAGGATATGCTCAGGGAGATCAGGCAGGAACAGCAGATACAGTAGCAAGTAATGCGCTTAAATGGTTGAATGAACAGTTTAAGAAAGACGAGCAACCACCTCAAACTCCTCAGGTTGCTCAAGGAGATGGTTCAAATGCTGGACCACAAGGATTTACCTCACAAGGATATGTTCCAGGCGGCGGTCAACGAGAAGGAGAATCCTTTATGGATTTTACTCAAAGACAGCATCAAGAGAAATATCCGCAACAGGGGATGACCCCGGAAGAGCAGCAACAGATACAACAGATAGAGCAAGGATTTCAATCATCTAGGCCAGATGCAAATGCAGATGCTTCGATAAGTTGGCCAACTATTGGAGGGTCGCAGACTCCAGGTGGATTCCAGTCTGGTGGTTATAATCCAGATGTGGCCCAACGACAAGGAGAATCTTTCATGGAATATACACAACGTATGCATGAGAGGAATTATCCAAGCGGTGGTGGTAGTGCCGATGAGATTGTAGGAGCATTACTAAAGCAGTACGGCAGTCAACTTGAGGATGCAGGATACGGAGAACAATTAAAGAAATTTGCTTCAGGTAACTATACTAAGGCAGACATTGATGCTCTTATAGGCCAATATGGAAATAAGTTACCTAAAAAGATACTTAAGCAGCTTCAACAAGCATCAGATAGTATGATAGAGGGCGACAGAAAAGCTAATGTTGTAGTAGAAGAATTAGCAGGTCTAGATCCTAATTTCGCTGGAGGTACTACATCTAGTGGTTCTTCATCTTATGGAATGGCTAGAGATGTAGAAGGAAAACCTCTTGGATTCAATGCTAAGGATTATAATCCAGAAGTTGCTATAGGACAGGATGAATCTTTTATGGACTACACGCAGCGCATGCATGAAAGGCTTTATCCAAAGAATCCTTGGGTAGATCCTGATAGGGCGTAGGTTAATACCTACATTTTTTAACTAGGTGTACAATATAGGAGTATTAAAATGGTAAGGAGCGTAATGTTGAGAAATCCTCACGTGAGAGCAATGGATAGATTTTTTGAAACAGCTTTGGACAAAAGTTTCAGTCCTTTCGCTATTATGGACAAAGTATTGGAATCTGTATCAGAACCAATTCCTCCAGTACATGGACAGGAGTTTACCTTCTATAAGATGGTACCAGTGCATTATCGCGTGGAACATCAGGAAGACGGTTCTGTACATTACAATATCGTCAAAGAGGTAGAAGATGCCGATAAAACGGTGCAAACTGAAGAGCGGTAAACAAGGTTGGAAATGGGGAAACAAAGGTAAATGTTACCCATCCAGGAAGAAAGCCGAAAGGCAGGCAAAAGCTATATATGCTTCTGGATATAAGGGAGGTTAAATGCTTCCTGAAATTATTGATGAGGTTTATTCCTCAACAAAAAATGCAGATGCGGCTAAGCAATTTGCAGTTTGGGCGCAGACTGCATCATTTGATGCAGTAGTTAAAGCGTATGCTGATTGTCATAGGGATCCTAATATTGATGATTCTTTCATTAGGACTCTCGGTCAGCTTGATAGGTACTATCTTGGTGTATTTTTGTGTAATCGCCATGATATGTTACATCCGTGGATATACGATAGATGCAGAGAGGTTGAGGAGCAAAGAGATAGTAGGCTAGATCTTTGGGCTAGGTTTCATTATAAAAGTTCTATAATAACATTTCTTGGAACAATACAAGAAGTTTTATGCAACCCTAATATAACTATAGGTATATTGTCATTCTCCGCAAGACAGGCGAAACCATTTCTTCGTCAGATAATGCAGGAGTTTGACTCTAATGAAAAACTTAAAGGATTATATAAAGATGTATTATGGGAGAAACCCAGGTTGCAAGCTCCTAAATGGGCAGAGAATGAAGGTATATGTGTAAGGAGATCTGCTAATCCAAAGGAGCAGACCATAGAGGCTCATGGACTTGTAGATGGACAACCTACTGGAAGGCACTTTGATTTAATAATTTACGATGATGTAGTTGTTCAGGAAGCCGTGTCTACTCCAGAACAAATTAGTAAAACTACAACTCAATGGGAGTTGTCATTAAATCTTGGATCCACCCATTCTCCTAGATATCAATATGCTGGAACTAGATATTCATATGGAGATACATATGGAACTATTCTTCAAAGAGCGGCTGTAAAGCCAAGGATACACGCAGCTACGTATAGCGGCACAATGGACGGTGAGCCTGTCTTTCTAACTAGAGAAAGATGGGAAGAAATAAAGAAAACAACATCTACTTTTACGGTAGCTTGTCAGCAATTACTTAATCCTATAGCTGGTTCTGATATAGCGTTTAAGGAGGAATGGTGGCAGGAATACGAAGTAAGGCCGTATACTATGAATGTGTATCTGATGTGCGATCCGGCCCATTCTAAGAAGAAGACTTCTAATAGAACTGCTATGGCCGTAGTTGGTGTTGATTCAAATTATAATAAGTTTTTACTTGACGGCTTATGCCATAGGTTATCTTTGTCTGAAAGATGGGACAATCTAAAGAAGCTTAGAACTAAATGGAAAAGGGCTCCGGGAATAAGGGAAGTCAAGGTTGGATATGAAAGATACGGAGCTCAGGCAGATATAGAACATTTTAAAGAGATGATGAGAATTGAAGGAAGTTCATTTCCTATATATGAATTGAACTGGGTCGGTGGTGGGGGTTCTCAATCTAAGAAAGATAGGATACAGCGGTTAGAGCCGGATCTAAAGGATGGTTCATTCTTTTTTCCTTATCCAACTGATAAGGATCGCTTGACATCAGCTCAAGTAGACTATAAAGAAAGGAAGCAAGACTTCCTAAATTCTAAAAAGATATTATGTAAAAACGAGGAAGGAAAATTATATGATCTTTCAAATTGGATAAAAGAGAATGAGTACTCTTTATTTCCTAGTATACATCCTGATTTTTTGGATGCGTTATCAAGGATCTATGACATGGATGCAATGCCTCCAATGCCTAGAAGAAGTAGGTCTCTTGAACCAGAAACAGAGGCAGCTTACTGATGGCAAGAAGATTTAGAATAGGCGGTGGAAGGAAAGGTCCTCCTCGCAGAGTTGCTTACCGTATGGTAAATGGTAGGAAATTCTATGAAAAACAACCAAGAGCATTTCCTTATGGTGTTACGCCTTATGTTGAACCATACTACTGGGTGGTTGGATATGCTCAATATGATGTGCAAGGAGTTCAAGACTCTTAATGGAGTATTTTAAGTGGAAGTTGGAAGAATCAGATATAAATTCTGATACTTGTTCTAAGTGCGGAGATTGTTGTTCTATTGAGATTAGACCCAAGTGGAATACAGCAGATAGAAGATTTATGGATTTGCTAGAAGTTATAGTAGATAAACATGATGACATAGAATTTGTTGGTGATGGAATTCGTATAACATGCTCGCACTTAAAAGATAAAAGATGCACAATTTATGAAAATAGACCTCAGTTATGTAGAGATTTTAATTGTGTATCATGGGCCAAGGTAAGCGGTAAAATGGAACAGTATGACAGGGTATTAGTTAATCTTGGTATAGAATAATGGATAGGAGTTATTAATTATGGCAGTTACTATTGTTACAAGAGCCGGGAAAGGTTCTCCATTAACCCATAATGAGGTTGATGCGAATTTTAATAACCTGAATAGCGGCAAGGATGATACAATAAATAATCTTCCGCTTGATACGGCTATGAGCCAGTCGGCTGATTTTATTCCATTTTATGATACAGCCGCGACTGCTGTTAAAAAGATTACCCCAATAAACAGTGTATTCTTTAATAGGACTCTTATAATTAAGGTTTTGCCAGACGCAATTCCAACGTATGTTGGTAATGGAATTTCAGCAATTACTATACCCCTAGCATTAAATGGGTTGGTTCTAAGTGCTGTAGCTGGTGATTTAGGCGCTCATGTGTATGCTGCTGGAACAACTGGGACTACAGATATAATGATTCACAATTTGACTGCAGGAGTAGATATGTTAACTACTCCTATTACTATTGACAGTGGTGAAACTGATTCTGCTACTGCCGCCGCTGCCCCGGTAGTTGATACAGATAATAATTCTGTTGCTACGGCAACTGTTTTAAGATTTGATATTGATGCAATTTCAAGTGGAACCGCTGCAAAAGGATTAGAAATAAGAATGCAATTTAAGGGAACATAATGTTACAATCGCAGACTAGAACGCATCCTCCGAGTGTTGAAGTTAAACCTAAGTTAGTTCCTGTTCCAGAAGTTATATGCTCTATAAATGAAGCCCCAGAAAAGATCAGGAAAAATATAAGGGTCAATATAAAAAGAGGACTTCCTCAAGTAGAACCTTATGAAACGCAGGATAAAGTGGTTGGTCTTGCGGTGGGTGGGGTTACTTTAGAGGAGACTTTTCCTGATCTTTTGGAAAAGAAAAAGAATGGGATGCCCGTTATTTCTGTGAATGGAAGTCATAAATATTGTATGGATCACGGATTGGTTCCCTCGGCAATGGTAATGTTAGACAGTAGGGAATTTAATAATAGATTTATTCATCCTTTGTCTAAAGATTGTAAATATTTTATTTCTTCTCAATGCCATCCTTCTGTGTTTGATAATCTAGAAGGATATAAGTTATGGATATGGCATTGCGCGGGGGATACAGATAATGAAGACCTATTGAAAGAACAATATGTGGATAATTATTTTCCAGTTATGGGTGGTTCTACTGTAACTTTAAGAGCAATTCATTTATTTCGTATGCTTGGATTTTCCAAGTTCGAGGTATATGGTTTCGATAGTTGTATTATTGGTCAACATCATGCTTATGAACAAAAAGAGAATGATGATGAGCAAGTAATAGATGTGGTGGTTGCTGATAAGGAGTTTAGATGTACTGCAGCCCATTATCATCAAGCACAGGAGTTCGTTCAGATGACTGGAAAGACTGGCGAATTTTACGATTTGGCTGTTCATGGGGATGGTCTTATTTCTCATATTATTAAAAATCCAGACTCATTAAGGAGAAAGGAGGAGGTAAACTAATGGCTGCTACTGCTTGGGCTTTTTATAATTCCTTTAGGGAAAAACTAGGCGAAGGCGATTTTGATTTAAGTGGAGCAAGTGTAAATTTTAAAATGTCACTTCATACTAGCGCGGCTAGTACCAATGCCACGAATGCGGTATTGTCTACATATGCTTCTATAGGAAATGAAGTTGCAAACGGCAATGGTTATGCAACTGGAGGACTTTCTGTTTCGGGAAGAACTTGGGCTGCTGGCGCTTCTGCCGGTGTGTTTCGTTTTGATTCAACTGCCGTCGTATGGACTGCGACTGGAGGTAATATTAGCACTATTAAATATGCTATTATTTATCAGTCTGGCGGAAAACTGGTCTGCTATTCAAAGTTGACCTCATCACAATTTACCCTTAGTCAGGATAACACGTTAACTGTTACTCCAAGTGCTAATGGTATTTTTGAACTAACCTAAAGGGGGTGAATCATGGGCGTAGAAACAGCCACATTTATTAGCCAACTTTCGGCTACAAATCCGCTAGCGAGTGACGCAATCTCACAGGGGGATGATCAGATTCGTCTCGTCAAGTCAGTTTTGCAGTCTCAATTTACTACACTTGGGGCAGCTGCGGTTACTACTACCGCCGGGGAAATTAATGTTCTCGATGCTGTGACGGCAGGAACTGCGGCTGGAAGTAAGGCAGTTGTATTAGATTCTAATGCTGCTGTCGATGCAGTAAAGACTGCCGCTTTGCATATAGGGGCTTCTGGTTCAGAAACTGCGGTAACGGCTACTGGGGCGGAATTGAACTATAACGATATAACAACTCTTGGTACAGTAGAAGCCTCAAAAGTAGTGACGGCTACTGCGGGTGGGGTTGTTAATCATGCTGATTTAGTTGTTCAGCGTCCACAGATGAAGGATTATTCAGAGACAGTTGCCGCAGCCGGTTCAAAAACTTCTGCCTTTAATCTTGATTTAGAAAGCGGAAATGTCCAATCGCTAACAATGTCTGGCGGTGGCACTTTCAATATAGGTATTACTAATGCTCTTGCTTCACATTCAAATTCTCTAACGATATTGGGAACTAATCTAGGTAGTGTCACAGCTACGTTCTATGCTGGTGCGCATGATGGCGGTGGTAATAAAGTTTACTGGGCTGATGGTGATGATACTACTAACAATTTATTGACAGCCTCTGGAACTGATGTAGTCACCTTCACATCCTTTGACGGCGGAACTAACTTCTATGGTTTCGTAGCTGGAAAGGGAATGACAAATTCGTAAGGAAAACACAATGCCATTAGGAGCAAACAAAGCCGCTTTAATGGGAGCATCGAATACGGGTGTATTAACTATTGATGCACTCACTAGTTCTGGCACATGGACTTGTCCATCCGGAGTCACATCTGCTGAAATTTTAGTGGTTGCTGGAGGTGGTGGTGGCCCAACCAGTGACGCAAACTTGGCCGGTGGTGCTGGAGCAGGTGGAGTTGTACACCATGCTACCTATACAACTGTTCCCACTACTGAGTACGACATTACAGTGGGTGGTGGGGGTGCAAGCGCAGGTACAACTGGAACAAACGGTGATGATTCAGTATTCAATGTAAATTCTGAAGGAAGTGGCTCCCCCATGACCGCAGTAGGAGGCGGTGGAGGCGGAAGAGGTGGTGGTAATGCAGGAGGCTCCGGTGGTGGTGTTGGAAACCATGGCGGTTCTGCTGGCTCTGGAACACAAGGCAATTCCGGTGGTGGTACTGGATACGGTAATGATGGCGGCGCCAACGGTTCTGTGTATGGTGGCGGCGGTGGCGGATCAAATGCTGCTGCTGGCGCAGGTGACGAAAATGACGGAGAGGGAGGGGTTGGTAAATTGTTCTCCACTTTTGTTGCATATGGAACAGACTCCTCTAATGTGGCATCAGATGGCACTAACGGTGGATACTTTGCTGGTGGTGGTTGTGGTGGCGTTGGAGACGGTGAAACACAAAATTCTGGTGTCGCTGGAGGCGCCGGATACGGGGGCAGGGTACTACCCGGCGGCACTACTTCTACGAATCCTTCCGCTGGGATGGTGAATACCGGCGGAGGTGGTGGAGCCGGAGCAGGCAGCGGTAACAAACCCGGTGCAGCTGGCGGGTCTGGAATAGTTTTAATCAAGTATCTCCTCTAAACTGATATTGCTTTTTAATTAGGAAATAAGAAAATGGCACATTTTGCAAAATTAGATGAAGACAGCAAAGTCACAGGTGTTTATGTTATAGACAATAATGAATTACTT
>Ga0080013_1000393_pt1 | contig 62158 bp, 49 predicted proteins | sample ETNvirenome_6_85_FD_69236 | JGI IMG/M metagenome (GOLD analysis project Ga0080013, IMG submission 69236) | Marine viral communities from the Pacific Ocean - ETNP_6_85 (SPADES assembly) (version 2) | ecosystem: Environmental > Aquatic > Marine > Oceanic | place: Pacific Ocean | collected 2013-06-19 | reverse complement strand
ATAACTATAAGTATTACAAATCCAGAATCGGTTACGATCGATGGTGTAAAATATCGAGGAGATAACTGCAAATCTTTGGCAGAACTAGTTGGTTTAGATGATACTATAGGAAAACCGGTGCCTGTAGGTGTTATAGCACACAAGCAAGTCTTAGAAGAGGCGGTTATAGCGGTTCCATTTACGGTAGATAAGAACCGCAGAAAGTTTTTTGATGCATCAGGTGATGCAGGCGCGCTAGCCAGGATGGCACAAAATATGCAGAAATATGTTTTCCCACCAAAATTTGAAACGGAGCTACCTCTGTTCTTTGCCTTTGAGTTTGATTATGATTTAGATAGAGATGACCTGACTAAGTTGTATCAAAATGTGATGTTTGATTCTGATTTTAAAGAAGTTGAGGGAGCATGCGAGAAAAAAAGCAGCCAGGTTTGTTCTTGCTGCATAGAAGATGAAAAACTGATTAATCAGATCTATGGCTGCATTGATGAGTTAAAATGGCTTGTGTTTAAAGTTAAGCGCCGCGCTAAGAGGAATTATGATCTACTACGTCGCGAAGGTATAGATTCTCAGGCCATATTAGCTAAGAAGCACCTTAAGAGACCCAGGACACCGACTTATAACTGGCCATATGATTATTTTTCCTTGGTGGAGTTGATAAAAATAGATGCGACAGCGCGATATTCCACAATAGATGCTGAAACGTTGTTTTCTCAGCAAGGTCCTCAAGAAACTTCTACTGAGAAACTATTTAGGGGTGCTGTGGCACAAAGAATTATCGGAGAAGAGACGCCAGAACCAACAGTGCTGGAAGGCACAGTGATTGACCCGCAGCCAGGAGATCCTAAAATGGTCTTTGATACGACGATACCTACATTCGGCACCAATCTGAGACCCCGGGCTTCAGCGGTTGATTTTGGCACTAGAGAGAATGTGATAGATGTAGATAGGGTTTTTTCGCAACCAGGAAAGAAAGGGGGATACGAGAGCTAAGCCATGGTAGAATTTTTTAACAAAAAGGAAGAAGTGATAGACCTTCAGCTAACAGAATACGGGAAGTATTTGTTATCTTTGGGAAGACTTCGTCCTGAGTACTATGCTTTTTTTGATGATGATATTTTATACGATCCAGAATCTGGCGGGTTTACAGAGCATCAAAACAGTACAGAAGGAAGAATTAAAGACGAGACTCCTTCTCTTAAGATCGTTCCACAAATTACGAGTGCCGAGACGAGAGTAAATCAGTTTGTTGGTAATGTTGAAAGTTATCGCAGGGCGCGACTGCAGGCCGAACTCGCCGAGGCCCTCGCCCGCGGCGAAATCACCGAGGCTGGTGTTTTGGCATATACAAATGACGAGAGTACCTATGCAGGATGGAGCGGCATTTTGGCAGATCCGCTGGCTTTTGATCAGCAGCCGTTTCGCAGAACACCATTATCCAATATTGATCCTCTTGGAAACAGCAGCTTGGCTAAGAGTTACGCTCCTTCGTGGTCGATAGAGGCAGCCATAGGCGAGATTTCTTCAAGTGCTAACTCTATTACGGTTAGAAATGCTTCTTATAATGTCCCTCCAAGCACTCCCGCCGGCACGGACGGACAAGCCATCGCCCGCGTACCAGGCCCCGTGCATGAGATCCCACAACTTAATATCGAAATTGATTATAAAACGTTTACCAAATCAGGAAACTATACAGTCGAAGCAATTAGTCCGGAGCTTAATGGTAGCGTGTTTTTGGCTATGCGCCCGGGGTATTTCTTGATAGATATTTTGGAAGAAAATACAGATTATTTGAAAGAGAACTTTGAAATTGAAGTATTCCATTCTGGGTCCGCGACATTTGATTCCAATGGTCGTATAATATCACCACTGCAGCCAGGTCCTCCCGACGCACCGGCCCTGACTTCTTTAGCCTTTTTGGAAGACAGCAGTATAGCAACACCTCAAAACATGAATGATGGTCAAGTTCCGAATGTGGAATATTATATGGATGTATTAACAGATAAAGAGATACCTGATTCAATTTTGTCCTATGCTGGCGTCTTGGATGGTGCTGTTTCCCAGGCGTCTACCAGATTACGACTTACTCGCGATTTGTACACAACCGAAAACGAGGATCCCTGCGACTAATGCCCAACATAAGCAAACATTCTTTTAATTCTATGATACCAAATGTTTTTGTACGGTCAGCAGTGCTCAGTCCGGCCAAAAATAGAACGTTTACAGTCGATATTAATTTTATGTTAAAAGTCCTGAACGGGGCTTCGACAGATCATCTTCGAAATCGACTTCAAATGGCGGTTTGTTTAATAACCGATTTAGATTTATTGAATACAATGTTAAAATATCCAAAATATATGCGAAATAACATACGAAGCCCACAGGGCAATGACAAAATGATGAAGCAGTATATTAGTTTTGAGTCTTGGTGCCCGTGCGCTTGTGATGACACAAATAACAATAGGGAGATTATCAATACTAAAGACGGCTCATATGTTAATAACTATAGGTATAGCGTTGATTTTTCTTTAACAGATGAGGCGTATGAATATTTAGGTTGCTTGATCGTGCCGTATTATACAGATCCGCAAAACGAAAGCATTACTGGCCTCAATGCAGATGGTTCCGAATTCACGATGGGGGATTATTGTATAGAAGATTTGTTAATAGGAAACAAGGCAACTGCAGTACGATTAGCGTATAAACTAGGTTCTTCGATGCCAAATTACGGCTCTGAAGATCAATATTGGGTTGGGAGTCTGCACACAGGTCCAAAGAACAATCCCATGGCCGGCCCAAGTCACCTTCGCGGCGCCCACCCGGGATTGGTTCCCAAGAGACTGGCCAATAAAAAAGTTATAGATCGCCGTGTCGAGATGCAACTAGCCAAGAATGATCTGAGTGAACTAAGCGATCGCTTGGAAGCCATTATTGGTAAGACGACGAGCAACTTGGAGGTCTTAAGGAGCATAAAAAGTAGAAATTATTTTTCTGATTTATTGTTCTCGCACCAAAGAGATAACTCACTTCGACTATTTTTCAATGTTGATGTGGGGAAATTAGCTCAAAATTCTTTGAAATTTCCCTTTTTATATAATACGGCCGCAGATTTAAGCAGTGCTTTAACCATCAGAAACATGAGCCTTTCGCGTAAACGTGTCCGCCGGGCAGCGCTTAATAATAGTCTAACCGGTATTCCGGAAGCCCCAGGAGTTTTTGGCCAAAGAGAAGAAAAGCCAGTTTGTAGTTTGGTAGACAATACGCTTCAAATCTTTACAGCAACAAAGGATATTTCGAAACAAAGCTTTGTGGGGCAAGATGAAGAGGTGGGCGCCTATAATGATGGATTCTATCAATATAAAGCAAAAATAGAATTTTTTGATAGCTCTCCAAAGAAGTTTTCTGACCTGATAACAGACTTCAAGAATGTTTTGGGAGATTATGATAAATTTGTTTTTGCCGCCACTAGTTCTGGGGGCTATAATTGTAACTCGTATTCACTTAATGAAAAGCGTATAAAAGAACTATATGCTCGCGAGAAAGAATCTTGGAAGAAGATAGTAGATACATACTTGTCTACCCTGATTACACTGGGAGGAAGCGAAGTAGCGCCGTCTTTTAATGTAAGCTATTGGCAAAAAGCCTTATTAAGCTTAACAGATCCCCGATCGGCAACTTTAGATACTTTACTATTGATGCAAAAACTGGCTACTGCATTATTAGGAAAGCTAGACTCGATACGGAATGCCACTAGCGTTGTTGGTAACTCGGAAGCTGTAAGCTATAGATCTACAATAAGCAATGTTTCCCCCGAGGCGGCCTTTATAAAAGTTGAACGTACGTTTATGTCCACCTATGAAGCTAAAAACAGTATAAACATTGGACTAGATTATATGCCAGATATAGTCCGCAGCCGCACTTTGCCTAGATACGATTTGGGGTCGTGGAAGAAGAGAGTAGATTATGAGCGCCGCCGTTACGGTTCGCGAGGCCCAACGACAGCAAATGTTAATGGTTATTTATCTCCGCGTGTCATAGTGTTGTCTGGCGATAGTAATGTTCGAGTTACATCTGGTATGTCGTTCGGTACCGATGCAGTAAAAGTTTTATTATCCTATTTTGATCCCACCGGCCGCGGCGGAGGAACGAATGCGAGTACTAGTACAGATCATCTTAATAACAAAAGAAGCCTATTGGGATTGAGCGGGATTTCTTTTCAATCATTCCCGCAAGGTACCAAAGGGTTTGTTTCTTCTAACCGATCATGTCAATCATTAATTGCTGCAGAGGAGGTTTTAGGAAAAGGTTCTCGATTTATTTTAGAACCCGAAGATGAGAAAGATAAAGCAAAGTTAAAAGGCGTTAACGACCCCGAAGAAGAAGTGGCGAAAGCCGGCTTTGTTGATAGATTTATTCAGCGCATGTCGGCAGACTTTGGTACCTCTCAGGCTATTAATGTATCTCAGATATCAGATTCTTTAGCGGCGAAAAATATCAAGAAAGCTATGGGAAAGAATAGTTTTGATTTTGAGTTGAACTCCAACGCCACCCAAACAATAGAATATTTATCTGGCTTTAATAATGGCCACGTGGCAGATCCTATTTGGAATAAAGTAACAGGAGATAATATAAGTGACCTGTCTTCTGGTGGCTTTTTGGTGTGTCGCTTAAACTCCAATGGCTCTATTACCGGTAAAACAAATACTTATATTCAACATATGCCAACTTATAATGATGTATTTATTATAGGGGACGAACCGTCACAGAAAGGTGGCTTTGGCACCTCCGGCTTCGGTACCGCCGCCATGACTATACCGGCCGATCCTCTGAATAATCAAGGATATACAGACTTGCCAGTTGAATATTGGAAGTCGCGAACCGCATTTGGCACCTCCGGTTTCGGTACCGACCCGGGCCAGACTCCCTTTGGCGCCGGGCACGACCATACGCAGGGCGGCTTCACCACCACCGCTATGACGCGTCGCTTTAATACTGGTGGAAACCGCAGCGGCGGCGGAAGTTCAGGGTATTAACATGTTTAAGACAAATAAATATATTGATGCGCGCGCCATGGGCCCCACACAGGAAGAATATGATGATTCTTCTGAGTCGCCTCAAGGTGGTCATCCGCTTATTCGGGCCGATTGGAAGTCCGAAGATTCACTTCGAGCCGCGACAGGTCGCACTTGGGCTACGGGGTCTGCGGGAATAAGCACTGGCCAGGCTTGGAAGGACAGCAATGGTCTTGTGTTGGTGCTCGTCGAGACCGCTGCAGACGCGGACCAAAGTATATACGTGCGCCTCGATAATGATGCGTATGATGCTCATCGCGCGTCTTATAGAGATGGTCTGAACTGGCCATCGCCACAAGAGTTCGAGAGCCTGCTTGAGAAACATGTTTCTGGTGATCCCTATTTCGGAAAACTTATTAAAGACGATTTTGAATCAGGTGATATCGTTAACGCCGCCGTTCCTGGAATCGTAGATACTACCAGCACAACAAGTTTTATCGATCTTACAACCGAAGTTCCGTCGCCGGATCCGGGCTTCGTCAGCACAATCAACTCCCCGGCCTTTACTGTCAATATTAAGCCAGTGTATAATGGCTATAACGCTGCCCTTGAAGAGACATTTCCCGATACTGGTTTAAACGAAACAGCAATTCCAAACTATTATATGTTGACCTATTTTAGTCCGCGCGCAGAAGTTAATACAATACAGATGCCAATGTTTTATAAAGAACAAATAAACCTCACCCAGAGAGTTGATTGGACCCATGGTCCGATTAATGAAGGCGGCTCCGCCCCCTCTTTCTCGGGTGGAGGGATCCCGGCCGACAAGCCAACAGATTACTTTTTGGAATACGAAAAAGGCTTGCAGAATATTATCGCCGGCGATCAGGCCGCGGCTGTCAACAGTGATATGGAGCGATATAAGGTGATAGCGGTTCGCCCTCAAAGCAAAGCCGGGATTGACGATTTAAGTAATGATGAGGATAGGTTAAGATTGCTGCCATATTATATTGATCTAAATTTTAGATCTCCTACGGTTTATGTTGATCTCAACGGCAATCCAGCTGATGGCTCCGAAACCCCCACAGAACCGATCCCCAATCCGGGACACAGTCAGGCTGCTTTTCCTTGGATACGATATGGTTTACAGCAGACGAACTTATTTGATGCTGTTGTGAGTTTTATTATAGAGCGCGATCAAGGAATGCCTTACCACGACCAATCTCTGGTGTCTGGTACGTACGTTTCTGCGGACAATGGGGCCGTTAGTATAGATTTGATGTGTCTTTTGACCGATATATTGAGTCCGGCCAGTCCTCTATTGAGTGATTATGCACATATTTGGGGGGATCCGGGAGTGGGTACGCATTTCCGGCCGGTATTTCAAATACAGGGATCTTGGACCTGGGGCCCCACGGGCACCGCGCCCTCTCTTAGTACGGGGATGAAATCGTCAAAGGGAACTTATTTGGTCGCTCCAGAAATCGCCAGAAATTTTGGTGCAGTAACCGGCGGCACCGCGTCGGACGTTACGACGGATCCGGGCGAAAACGTTGATTTGAATAATATAGCAGCGTATTTGAATCAGGCTCCCAGCAACCAGAACAATGTCGATAACCAATTGGCAGCTGTGATCAGATCTTTTCAACAACTTTTGGACGGAGCGCCAGCCCATTCTGAAACGTTAGTTTATAAGATTGAGAAAAGGAACGCCGATACGGGCAACCTAGTACAAACGTTTTATATGCCCAATGTTGATGGAGGCTTCCGTTATATTGATTCACAAGTTCTTTATGGGGTACGATATCAATATGATATAATGCCAATAAGGGCAGTTGTTGGAAACCAATATCAATATACAAATTTGATGGTGTTGCCACTACCGGAGCACGACGTTGCCGGCACAGGCCATGCGCTAGGAAATGCGCTGGGTTTTTATGCGGACACTGCTCCCGGCAGTGTTTACGGGCCTTTGTTGACGACGTATTTGGCAGACGCCGGCGCCGATACGGGTATTGCTGTACAGCAAAATGGGAGGTTTATATTTAAAGATCCCAACGCCCGTCGCAGATTTATGTGCATCCCCGGCCTCGAAGCAGCCGCGGCCGCGTACGGCCTCTCCGGTGTCACGCCGTCGATGTACCTGGACCGAATTGTTTTAGACCTCGGCCTGGGCGATGGCGTAACTAACAATGTGGACGGCGGCGCCGTAGCCAATCGTATAGAACTTACACTCACCGAGGCGCAGCAATGTGCCGGGACGCAGACGATTGGGGGCGCCATGACCTTCGGCAGCGCCCTACTCACGCACGGCGCACTGCCGATGTGCTCAAATGGAAGCTTTGAGACGTGGGTGCACGGCCAGGAGGATGCCGGATGGCCCGCGCCCGCCATCGGCTGGACGAATTCCGGGGCCCCTTCTAACTATTCGAGTAGATTGACCAGCAACAACATTACTGCGGAAGATATTCTCACCGCGCCGATAATGCAACAATGGATTGGCTCTGTTGACATAAGCGAAGCAAAACGGATTTTTATTGACATTTATAAAGGCACCTGCACCAGTCCTGGCCCTGCTCCGTGGACGTATACGGGGTGATTTTAAACCATGATTAATATGTACAAATCTGAAGCAAATCCAACACCGCGAGGGGCCCTCTGATGTCATCTCTAAACTGGAAATTGGACATTACTGAATATAATGATGATGGTACTGTATTTAATACCTTTACTGCGCCTATTAACTTGGACGATGGAGAAGAAAACGTCTATAACATCCGCACTTACCTCCAAAGCGCGCTTAACAATGCCGTTACGGAACGAGGATATGATGTGGACGTCACGGCCGAGGCCGAGGTACCTTCTCCCTCTTCCGACGCCGATCCTGAACCAGACGAGATAATAATTAACTATCGTATTATATGTACACACGGCGCCGGCGGCGTAACAGACGATTCTAAAAAGTTTCAAATTAACTTTGATACTGGGCCAACTAACCAAGTTGTAGTACCGCCGACCGGTCAGATCCACGCCGCGGCCACCATAAAAAACGATCCCTATCCGGCGGTGGCAGTATTCCCTTCCTATTACAGTACTGTTGTAGCGGTTCAAGATAAGCCGCCTATGATACCAGATGTGGAGTTTATTCCCTTTAGGGGCGTTAATAACAGAATTCTGCTTTTAATAAGCGGACAATCGGGGAACCGTTGGGATGTGCCGATTGTTATTGAACCAGGAGATGCCGACAAATTTGCAAGTATATATGCCTCACAGGATCCTGCAAACTTCCCTTATGTGGAGTTCAGGAGCGACGATCCGGTTACGGCTTATCAAATATTTAGAACAACTTCGCCTCCAATGACATATAATGATTTTCAAGGCAAGTTGTTGACAGAATATTCTCAAGACACATATGCCGGTAGGGAGGTACCCTTGCTTCCTTATGAGGATGATACAATAATACCAAATACAAAATACTATTATTGTTTTAGGGCGATGGACATACATGGAAATATTTCTAATCCCTCGGCAGTATATCAGTTTGAGATGGTGGATAATAATGGGCAAATATATCCGGTAATAGAGATGTATCAAAAATGCGCTGATGTATCAGGACAATCCTATACTAAAGCAGGCAAACGATTTATTTATATTGCGCCCTCCACAAGACAAACTGCCTTAAATGCAGATCCGGCTACAAATCTAGGCGCCTCACAAAACAGTGATTGGTCAAATTTGATCGAAGGCCAGGCGCCCCCAAATGATCTTTTAGGCGCTTTAGACGTAGATAAAGTTTGGAACAACATATTTAAAGTAAGGATAACCAGTAAGAAAACAGGCAGAAAAGTCGACCTTAATTTAATATTTAAAAACACAGGTGTAATAGAACCTTAAGTACATGTATAATAGAACCTTAGAGAAAGTTATTGATTTGTTTACTATTTATAAGGAGAGGATTAATTTATGGGCTTTTTAGACAACTCCGGCGATATTATTTTAGACGCCGTTTTGACAGATGCTGGTCGCGCACGGCTAGCTAGAGGGGACTGCTCTTTCAATATCAAGAAGTTTGCATTGGGAGACGATGAGATAGATTATGGTTTATATAATAAAGCCCATCCCAGTGGCAGTCAATACTATGATTTAGAGATTTTACAGACTCCAGTATTGGAGGCTTTTACTAATAACACCTCTGCGATGAACTCTAAACTTATTACGATGTCTAGTCCTAATGAGTATTTCTTGCCAGTTATTAGGCTTCACAACGAGGGTGCATATGCTATGCATACCGTAACTAACAACTTCGTGGTAGTAGTCAACGAGGAGACAGCTAATTTCTGTATAGGAGCCAACACTCCCGGCATCTCGGTCGCGCATCTGCAAACTGGAATTCTAAATGGCTTTGATCCCGCCACCGCAGTTAGAGGCGATGGAATTCGTGCCGATCAGGGCATTGATAATAATGATCGACCACCAACCACGCCTGGCGGTTTGCCCGGATATTTGACCGAAACGGCTTATTTTTTGCAAATGGATAATCGTTTGGGCTCACCGCGTTTGCCAAATGGAGCCTCTGGAGGTACCTATAGTTATCTTGATGATGATCAGATAGCTAGTTACTTTTTAACTCTACCAGGCAATCAAGGCCCGCTTGAAGGCCGGCAGGATCTGTATGTTGCGAATATTCAAAACACCACCGCTGCGGGGCCCATTGCCGGCGTCCGCGGCACTAGGGTGTGGTTTACAATAAAAGCCGGCCCAGAGCTGGCAGATAGCGACTCTTTATTTCAAAGAATCGGCACCCAAGTTGCATCTGGCGAAGCTCCGATTAACGGCGGCGCCCAAACCTTACAGACTTATTGGTATATTGATAGCACAGTGCGACTTACTGGGGTCAATACGGGCTATAGAATTGATATCCCAATCAGATACGTGAGAAAGTACTAGGAAGAGAATAAACAATGCCAACATCCACTTTTAAAGCACTCAATCCAGACGACATCGCTTCAACTCGAACAATGTTGCACGAAGCCATTCCGGTAACGGGAACAATTGTTTCTGGGACATACTCAGATAATAATATTAAAACTTTTGCTCACGGGATGTTCCAGTCAGTATATGACTATCCCTATTTAAGTTCTTCGGCAAATCATATTTTTGATATAACAGCGGGATTTTCAACCAGGGCCTCTTCCTTATCGGCGTCTAGCACCGTTCAGACTTCGAAAAAAGTTAATATTTATAATCAAATGGCTCAGATCTTGGTTGGGTTTGATGAAACCGGATCTGTACGCAGATTCGATCAAGATGGTAATTTATCTAACGGAACTAAGATTGATGATGCTTTCTTTATTAACTTTACTAGACTGTTAACAAAGGATGAGATTAAAAAAGGCTCTTTCCAAATGACGGTATATACAGGAAGCACGATCGACAACCCGGGCTTCGAGCTAACAATTCAGGATGCTAATGTTAATAAATATTTGACCAACTCCCCAGCTGGAGAATATACCTTGCTGCATACATCTTCTACCGGCGGTGACAATACAAGTGATATTCCTGTTGGCCTTCTTTATTATCAGGCCGGCATTGCTGTACTTACCGCTTCGGTTTTCAGCAGAGGGTTTCAGGCCCCGGAGACGAACGGGACTACCCGCAGACGCGGGAATTATTTTGGAACCGTTTCCGGCGCTGTCGGGGCTTCGTCGTTGTCATCGATGAGCGTTTCCGGCGCTTTCAGTGGCTCAACTATTGATACTATTGCCGGCGGATTCAGAAATAGATTAAAGAATATCCAGTTTAACAACACAACCGAACTGAACTCTACCATATATTTCTGCCGAGTAAACCATAACGAGTTTAACTATAGTTCTAATGCAACATATTTGAGCGAAAGCATTATTCGCGTTAAGAACACGGCCGCAGATATTCCAGTTTCTTATGTGACCAGAGTCGGTTTATATTCGGAGGCCAATGAACTTGTTGCAACAGCGTGCTTGTCAGAGCCGCTACGCAAAGATAGCAACAATGAATTTACAATACGCGTCAGATTGGATTACTAAAGGAATGAAATGCCATTTTATCGTTTTGCCTCGACAGATAAATTCATCAACACTGTTGTAACACATCCCTCGATAGAATTTATAATATACAGTGGCAGTGCTTATTATAATCAACAGATAAGTCTTTCCGGAAATTTCAATGCCAATACATTGGTTAAACATATTCAGCCGGGCTATCTAAGTCTTTACGAATACAACATAGATCGACCTACTGGGGCTTTTGGCAGTATTCCGGCCGGAATGCCAACGTACACCACCAGCGATGATGGCGGCCAATATGTAAGTAGTTCAGGTCTAATCTATCCATGGATTGCCAAAGATGGCACCAGAATAGCTTTCAAAACTGTTACAAATCTACGGTATACTAGCGAATTAAAAGTAGGCGATGTGCTCTCGGGATCATATCCCATGAAGGCTACTATATCGAAGGAGTTTTACGCCGCTAGCGATCGGCGCCACAGAGAAGCACAGATCGAAGCGGACACAACGAATACCGATTACGGCGACTATCCAAATGATATACGTATTTCGTCTTCTGTTTCGCATCTCTATGCTCTCAAGAACGTAATGGAGGGTTATCGCTATTTGAATCCTCATTATTCTGTTTCTTCTTCTTATCATGGCGCACACCAGAACCAAGGGCTTGCTACTTGGTCCAGCGGCCGCAATTTAACTGCTTCAACGGCCGATGGTTATGGCCCGGGCGCAATAGATGTTGGGCTGATTTCGATACCATCAATTTTTTATGGTTCAGGAATTAAAAAGGGCTCTGTAAGGCTGCAGTATTATGTTACAGGAAACTTGATAGCCGAACTGCGAGATACATATAAGAATGGTGTTTTAGTACAATCATTGGGCGCTGCACCCCACGCCGCCGACCACGATGGCCAGATAGCCGGTGTCGTTATGTATAATGAGGGCTTCATTGTGCTAACTGGCTCTTGGACGCTTGGCGCTCATACAGAAGCCTATACGGGTGGCTCGCCCGATAATCCAAGATGGATCTACTTCGGTCAGTCAATATCTGGTTCGATAACGGCCCACTCTTCTTCTTTTGCTATGCACATGTCAGGAACCAATAAAACCCAGACTATAACTTTATTGGCAGATGCCAAAAAGAGCGAACTAAATCATTCGAATAATCCATCATACTTGACCTATGGCACTCTTATTGCGTCGGCCTCGGCGTCCGCGGCCGGCTATAAAGAACTTAATATAAAAGGTATTAAAAATATTGTCAGTTCGTCGTATAATGATCCTACAGGAAGTTTCAAGAAGACAACATATATTTCAAAAATCGGAATATATGATAGAAATAAAAATTTAATCGCAATTGCCAAAGTGGCCACGCCGGTTAAAAAGACAGAGGATAGAGATTTTACTTTCAAACTTAAATTGGATATTTAGTGTTTCTCGGATTTGATATTAGTACAAGCATCATTGGTGTTACCTGCGTCGACAAGCATGGAGAAATAATATTTTGCGAACACTGTGATCTTCGAAAGCATAAAACGCTTTTTGAAAAAATAGATGTGTTTAGAAAGTTTTTAGCAGACATTCGTTATCTGCAAACAGTAGTCCGAGAAATTTGGATAGAAGAGCCGTTTGTATTTTTCAACAGCGGAGGCTCCAGCGGAAAAACTATGGCTATTTTACAGAGATTTAATGGGATGGCCTCGGTGGCTATCCGAGATGCTTTTCATATGGATCCTCAATACGTGGGTGCCACACAAGCAAGAAAGCTCAATGAGATTAAAATCCCACGCGGAACAAAGGCGAAAGAAGAAGTTTTAAAGTTTTTACTTGACAAGATGCCTGCTTTTAAGGTAGAATATACAAAGCATGGTAATCCAAAGCCGGGTTATTATGATAGGGCTGATAGCGTAGTTATAGCCCGCGCGGGACATACTTTGTGGAAGAACAAAAACTCTTCATTCTAAGAGAAATTCTTGGTGCGTGTCGCAGAACTAATGGGGAATATCTTTTTAACTGTCCCTACTGTGGTCATCACAAGCCAAAGTTCTCAGTTAATCTAACAAAAAATGTATATAAATGTTGGGTATGCGATACTAGAGGTCGCAATATCTATCATGTTATCAGGAAATATGGAGAATATAGACATCGCCAAAACTGGTTGCGAGTTGATAATGAAATAGATTACAACGATTTAGATCGTTGGGACTTACTGCAGCATTTTGAGAAGAAGAAAAAACCAGAACAGATTATCCCTCTCCCAGAAGAATATATTTCTCTTGCAAATAAAGATATGCCACCTACGGGTTTTCCAGCGAGGAAGTATTTAAAAGAGAGAGGTGTAACGAAGAGAGACATTATTTGGTGGAAGATAGGATACTGTTCATCAGGAGAGTACGAAAATCGAATCATCATTCCTTCGTTCAATGAAAATGGAAACGTTGATTACTTTATTTCTCGTGCGTACAATGGAGGCTATCCAAAATATAAAAACCCACCTGTCGATCGAGATGTTATCTTTAATGATCTTTCTATCGATTGGACCGCAGACATAGTCTTGGTGGAGGGTGTATTTGATGCCATTGTGGCTGGTCGCAATAGTATTCCTTTGTTGGGGTCTACTCTGCGTGTGGATTCACATCTCTTCCGAAAGATTATACAGAAAGACGCCGCGGTATATATTGCGCTCGACCCAGACGCAGAAAGAAAAGCACTTGAAATCATCAGAAATCTCTTGACATATGATGCAGAATTGTATAAGATAGATATAGATCCGTATGAAGATCTTGGAGAGATGCCGAAAGAAGAGTTCGAGATTAGAAAAAATAGTGCAACTCGAATGAATTTCGAAGAACTACTCCAACGAACTATACTGGCTTAAGGAACCCATGCATGTATAAAATTGCGCACTGCGCAGACGTCCACATTAAGAACCTAAAATATCATTATGAATATCGCGAGGTATTTAAGCAAATGTATGAAGCGCTTCGAGAAGAAGAAGTAGATTTCATTTATATTGGCGGAGATATCGCCCACACTAAAACACAGATATCACCAGAGTTTGTCGATATGTGTTCGAGGTTTTTATCAACCCTCGCAGACATAGCGCCGACTTATTTGATTCTGGGAAATCACGATGGCAACCTGCGCAACTCGTCGCGACAGGATGCTATCACTCCAATCGTAGAAGCGCTGCAGCATCCCCGCCTTCATCTATTAAAGAACTCGGGCGAAGTTAAAATGAACTCGGATTTAACGATGAATGTCCTTTCTATATTTGACGAGGATAACTGGGTAGAACCATCCGATCCAAATAAGATCAATATTGCGGTTTATCATGGATCGATTGCCGGAGTGCAAACCGATATTGGCTGGGTGATGGAACATGGCGATCATGATGTTTCTATTTTTGCCAATCACGATTATGCTTTGCTTGGCGATATTCACAAGACCAATCAAATACTCGATACCGAAGGCCGTGTACGCTATTGCGGCTCTATTGTACAACAAAACCACGGAGAAACGAACGATAAGGGCTTTTTGATATGGGATATCAAAAACAAGGATGATTTCACTGTCAAGCACATAAAATTGCTTAACCCAAAGCCTTTTGTGACCATAGAACTGACTCCGAAGGGCAGGATGCCCCGAGGCATCACAATCCCGCCAGGCGCCCGTATACGGCTTGTAAGTAACAACAACCTTCCATTGAACGTTATGAAGAGGGCTGTAGAGGTTGCCAAGCACCGCTTTAAGCCAGAAAGCACCACTTTCTTGAATAGAGCGGCAGGGCAGAGGGGAAGCATCAATGTAAACGGCAACGGCTTCTTCAAAGAGAACCTTCGAGATATTTCCGTGCAAGAAAGATTGATGAAAGAGTATCTTAAAGATTATGAAGCAACTGACGAGATGATGGAGCGGGTTAATAATCTAAATCAGAAATATAATAAGATGGCAGAGGCCACCGAAGATGTAGCAAGAAATATCAATTGGAAGTTAAACAACTTTGAGTGGGATAACTTATTTAACTACGGCAAGAATAATCGAATTGATTTCGAAAAGCTGAATGGTATCGTTGGAATATTTGGAAAGAACTATTCTGGAAAGTCTAGTATTATCGACGGCCTTCTTTATGCTATGTTTAATACCACGTCTAAGAATGAACGCAAGAATCTAAACGTAATCAATCAACACAAATCTAAGTGTGCCGCCAAGGTTGAACTTCAAATAGGTGATAAAGTATACACAATCGATCGACGGTCGGAGAAGTATGTTAAGAAGTTAAAGGGCGAAGTTACAGACGAGGCCAAGACGGATTTGGATTTTGATTATTTTGATCCTATTATGAGCGAAAATAATAGCCTCAATGACACCACTAGAATGAAAACCGATGCTGCTATTCGTAAACATTTCGGTACGATAGAGGATTTTCTCTTGACATCGATGGCGTCTCAGCTGGATTCACTATCCTTCATTAAAGAGGGCTCTACGCGCCGTAAAGAGATTCTAGCCAAGTTCTTGGACCTGGAGGTGTTCGAGAAGAAATATAAGCTTGCAAAGGAAGACAGCGCCGATTTGAAGGGTGTCCTGCGCAGGATTGGAGATCGCAACTTTGAAGAGGATATAAGCGCAGCCAGAGAAGAAATCAAAAAGACGAACGAACAACTCGCAGAACAAGAGGCGGGATGCGAGAGACTAAAAGAAGAGATCAGCACGAAGAACGCTCAGCTAAACGAGATTGACGATTTAATGGATTCCATCCCCGCGGAGGTTGTTGATATCATAGAAGCCGAGCAAAAGAAAATTGAACTCAAATCTAAACTATCTACAGCCGAGGAAGCCAATAAGAAGCGCGGAGAGTCTATACAAAAACTTAAGACACATATAGAAAATTTGAATAAGTTTATTGATGAGTTCGACATCGACGATCTAGATCAGAAGCAAGAAGAGATTAGTTCAAAACAAAATGAACTAGACACGATTGTTAATGAGGTGAGACTACTACAAAAAGATTATAACACTAAAAGCACAAAACTCAAACTGCTAGACGAAGTGCCTTGCGGAAGTGAATATTCACATTGCAAGTTTATTCATGATGCCTACAAAGCCAAGGAAGCGGTACCGCGCCTAAAAGACAAGATTTTTGAGAGCTTAACAACCGCCAAGGAACTTAAAGGTTTTCTAAAAGATTTAGATCCTGTAAGCATTTCATCTGATCGACAAAGATATGATGAGCTTGTTACTTCTCGTTCGGAAGAGGAATACAGGCTTAAAGATCGACAATTGCTGTACGCACGAGAGAAAAACAACATTATATCATATCATGGCGAACTTTTGTCTCTCAACGCAAAGATTGAAGAATACAAAGATAATCGTGAGACCATAGAAAACTTTGAGCATTTCGCAACAGAACGTCAGAATGTTTTGAATGCGATTGAAACACTAGTTAAGCGCGACAAAGAATGTCAGAATATGGTTTTGGAATATTACAAGTTAAAGGGCTCCCTCGAACAAAAGCAACACAATCTAACGGAACAGCAAAAAGAGATGAAGGATATTCAGCAAGAATATGCCGCTTATGATCTTTATATGCGCTGTATGCATTCCAATGGTATTGCATATGATATCATCAAGAAACAGCTGCCGGCGATTAATGATGAGATTGCAAAGGTGCTGGCCAATATAGTTTCTTTTGAAGCTTTCTTCGAAGACGACGGAAAGCGTCTTAATATTTTCATTAAACACCCCAAACACGAACCTCGGCCGCTAGAAATGGGTTCCGGCGCAGAGAAGACAATAGCTGCAATGGCTATTCGGCTGGCGTTGTTGAGCGTATCTAATCTCCCCAAGGGCGACATATTTATTCTTGATGAGCCAGGAACCGCTCTGGACGCTGATAATATGGAAGGGTTTGTCCGTATTCTAGAAATAATCAAGTCTTATTTTAAGACAGTTATTTTGATTTCTCATCTCGATAGTTTAAAAGATTGCGTAGACACCCAGATAATAATAGATAAAAAGGGCAACTACGCCCACGTTGAAATCTAAATGTAATCTTTGTTTTCCTTTACTAATTATACAAAGGAGAACATCATGAAACATCTACTAGATAAAGGATTAAACAAGGTCGTTTCTCGCAAGCTACTAGCTTGGGTGACGGCGTGTTTTTTATTGGGGTTTGCCGATCTTGCATCGGCCGACTGGACTATGATCACCGTAGTTTATATTGGAACACAGGGCGTTGTTGATACTGTAGCAAGATTAAAAGGGGTTAAATAATGAAATGGTTAGCTCTTAAGACTTCTTTAAAGAAGGCCCGCGCTTGGGCTAAAGCGTATTGGTATGTACCAGTAATGGTATTGCTGGCACTGGTTGGCCTACTGTTGTGGGCATTGACAAAAAATTCAGCTTTTATAAGCGCAGTGATGGATGCTTTTGAGGGGCAGCGCGAGAGCTATAAGAAAGAAATAGAGATACTTAATAACACCCACAAGAAAGAAGCCGAAGAGAAAGCCAAAGCCCTAGAGGTTTATAATGAAAACCTAAAAGCTCTCGAAGAAGAATATGCTAAGCGAAATGAAACTCTAAACTCGGCCAAGAAGAGGGAACTTAAAAAACTTATCGATGAGGGTTATAATGATCCAGAGAAGCTTTCAAGAGAGCTTGCTAAACTTTACGGACTTGAACATGGCTAAAAAACTATTATCTTTATTAATCATTTTTAATCTCGTCTTTCCCTCTTATGCTTTTGCAGATGAAGAAACACCTCCCCCTCAATATGATATTGTTTCCTTGGAGGCTGGCGATCCCGCGCCGTTTGCTGGAGTGCTTTTATCGCTGGACGCTGCAGCAAAGGTTGCAGTAGATAAGAAGTTCGAAGGTGCCGAATGCGATTTGCGCATAGGATACGAACTTCATCTGCAAGAACAGCGCTATGAATTACAGTTAAGCTACAAGGATATAGAGATAAAGTCCTGGGAATCGCGGCATGAACAGATGATGATTCTAAAAACGACAGAGAATGATAGGCTTTATGACCTAGTAATGAAGCAGAAGCCCTCCACGGCACCGTGGTTGGTCGCTCTAGGTTTTGGCATTGGAACGATGGCATCGTTAGGGATTTTTGCATTATCAACCGAGATCGTTAAATAATGAAAATACCTCGTTGGCGCTCAAGGGGATATCATTATCTTCCAGATCTGCTCCGCGGAAGAAATCAGATACTGGAGTTTGTAAAAGAAAATATTAACAATCTTCTTGGTCTTTCTGGCGCAGCAGAGAGAGGCGCAATAATTATTGATCACAGTGCCAACCGCCTTTCCAGATCTGTCAATGTGTGGCTTCAGGGAACTGGCAATAATGAATCTCAATTAAATATTGATCGTAATGTATCAGACGAAGTTTCGACTATTAGTCCCGCAGGCATCATCCCGGGTCATTTTAATTGGGTAGAAGACTTCGCAACGACAGAGTTTAAATATTTCGAGGCCGACATCACCGGCAATCCTGATGCGGCATGTGGAATAATATTGAAGTGGGGCGGTGGTACTACGGTAGCTGGTAAGATCTATCATTTAAACACTTCCGGCAATTGGGCACTAACCGACGGCTCTGTCGCAACCTCGGGCACCGCTCTTGTGGCATTCGCCATGGGAACCGATCCAGATGTCCACGGAATGCTTTTAAAAGGATATGCACGTGTTGGTACCTATTCTCATGGGTCTCCGTGGAATCCCGGTGTTCCTGTTTATATATCGGACAAAACAGGGGCAGATGGAACTATGTCCGACACAATACCCACAGCAAGCGGTAGTGTAATAAGGGTGATGGGTTTTTGCCTTTCTGGAAATGCCACCAACCACGAAAGGGTGATATGGTTTGATCCCGATGGCTCTTATACAACAGCTTAATGCCATATGACAAAAAAAGATCCCAACTACATCCCCAAACTAGAGAAGGCTATCGCACAGAAGTACGGCGCTGAAGCGGTCGACAACCCTCGCAAGTTTTGGGACGAGGACAAAGAGCAAGAATACATTCGGCAATCTAAACTTTTTGCCGAGAAGCTTGAGAAAAACGAAGCCCAACTTGAGAAAGTGGAAACAGACGGATTTTTAGTAAACAAAAAACTACTTAATAAGGATACGAATAGGGTTTGCCCTGTTTGTGACAAATATTCGTTTGACGTACGCAACAACTTGTACATGAATAAGTTTGAATGTTGTTGGAAATGTTACATTAAATGGATAGAAGACAGAGAAGAACGATGGTTGTCTGGATGGCGGCCCGGCAAGGAGAAGCAACATGAGTAGGTGGTCCAGTTATAAAGAACAGCAACAGCTACATGAAGGCTGGCGACAGTTTTTGAATGAGGCGGAGCCCCTAGGGGGAGGCGAACCGGGGATGCCCCGCGGAGCGCGCGGCGGAGCCCGCCTTGCCGCTAAGGATCCGACACGTTATCAAACCAGGTTTGATCTTCCGCTTCGCGACCAAGTCAAAGATGCCGTCGATGGTCTTCTCCGTCGGCTGAACGTTCCCTCTGGAGAACAAAAAATTGATATTCAGAAAAATCTCACGAACAACATAATAGACACGGGAAACAGATGGGGTCACTATGTGAGAGGTGCCGAACGCCAGGCCGATGAAGTCCATAACATGGTAAAAGATTATCTGCTTCATGACGTAGATCCGGATGCCAGCGGTTATGGCAGCCGACCAGGCGAAGGAGATTCGCCTTATATAGTAAAGCCCGTAGGTCACGCCGGAGCCGATGTATACATGATAGGACTTAACCCCGAGATGGAACACCCCGGAACAGGAGAATAATATGGCAACAGTACTAGAAATCATTCAAGGAATTAACCAAGCAGCAGCAAACGCCTGGGACGGCTCTCATGAAGAGTCTTTAAACTCAGACGGGCGCGCGCGTAAGGTGGGTCTAAAACGAGAAGAAGGGCACATTATTAATGATAGACGCGTATCTGATGGATTCAAAGTACGCTTTAGCGGACCCAACCTGACTATCCTTTATCAATCTGAAACTCGCTTGAAGGAAGTAGCACAAAACGGATTTGAAAATGAGATTTCTGGAATGATAGGCAAGATTGCAACCTTTCTCAAGAAAGAGTATAAGGCGATTACCGGAAACAGCCTAACGCTTACTAAGATAGGCGAGCCATCAATTCTTGTACAAAAGCTTTCAAACTACAGAACCGATGTTTGCGCCACGTGCGATTATAAAATCGGCGGCCTTAACGAGGTTGAGGAAGTCAAGGGCACATCAGAAGAACGGCTAGATAAAGCAGTCAGAGATTGGCTGTCGCTTGGGCGCAAAGAGGCCACGTATGCCGGTGGAACGTCTGGCAAAACGCGCCCTAAGAACGACACGCGCAAAGGTAGCTAGCGACGTGCTATGGGATATCAGCTTACTAAGCAAGAGATTCTGAAAGAAGTAGTAAAATCAGGCAAAGACCCGATACACTTCATCACGAACTATTGTAAGATATCCCACCCACAGAAAGGTCTTATTCCTTTTAAGACCTATGATTTTCAAGACGATCTTCTAAGAGATTTTAACGATTACCGCTTTAATGTTATTTTAAAAGCGCGCCAGCTTGGTATTTCCACCATCACAGCAGCATATATTGTGTGGCTAATGCTGTTTCATCGCGACAAGAACATTTTAGTTGTAGCTACGAAGCTTCAAACGGCAACCAATCTGGTTCGCAAAGTAAAGAAGATCATGAAGCAGCTTCCTCCTTGGATGAGAATCTCGGAGATTCATATTGATAACCGGACTTCGTTTGAACTTACTAATGGTTCCCAGATTAAAGCATCTTCAACCTCTTCGGATGCCGGCCGTTCGGAAGCGTTATCTTTATTGGTTGTTGATGAGGCTGCACATGTTGAGGCACTAGAAGAGCTTTGGACCGCATTGTACCCCACCCTATCAACCGGTGGTCGTTGTATTGCTCTTTCTACTCCCAATGGCGTTGGCAACTGGTTCCACAAAACATGTGTCGAGGCAGAAGCGGGTACAAATGCTTTTCATATGACTACGCTTCTGTGGAATGTGCATCCCGATCGGGACCAATTGTGGTATGAAAAAGAGACAAAGAACATGTCTCGTCGCCAGATTGCACAAGAACTTGAGTGCAACTTCAATGTTTCAGGCGAAACCGTTATACATCCAGACGACATTATTCATTATTTTGAAAACACTAAAGAGCCCAAATATCGTACCGGCTTTGATCGCAACTATTGGATCTGGGAAGAACATCAATCAGATAGCACATATCTTCTCTCGGCAGACATAGCAAGAGGTGATGGTCAGGATAACTCGGCATTTCATATCTTCAAGCTAGAGACTATGGAGATAGTCGCGGAATATATCGGCAAGCCAAATCCAGATGATTATGCTGATATGTTATTTGATGCCGGTACCGAATATGGCACGTGCATGGTAGTAGCCGAGAATAACAATATTGGCTTTGCTGTACTTAATAAACTTAAAGATAAGGGCTATAATAATGTTTACCATTCTACAAAGTCTTCCCATGATTATGTTGACCCTATACAAGCCCAGTGGATGTCGAATATCGTTCCCGGGTTTACAACCTCTTCTAAGACGAGGCCTTTGGTGATAGCAAAGATGGAAGAGTTTATGAGAAACAAACTAATTAAGATTAACTCTAATCGCCTGTTATCAGAGATGAAAACATTTGTTTGGCACAACGGCCGAGCGCAAGCGATGAGATCATATAATGATGATTTAGTTATGTCATTTGCTATTGGGTGCTGGGTGAGAGATACAGTTTTAGTCGAGAACCAAAGAATGGTAGAATATAATAAGAATGCTCTTTTATCAATGTCGACGTCTACTAGGACAATGAATACATCAATTCCGGGAATGTTGGGCTATAAGAGGCACAGCGAAGAACAACGGATAGAAGAAGCAAAAGCATTCAATGAGCAATATTTAGGAATTATTAAAGGATAAATAGATGGCAGCCAACGACGAAAACAACCCACGCAACCCAGCGTCACCTCTTTTCAAGAGATTAACCAGGCTCCTCTCGGGACCTCTGATTAACTATCGCGCCCAGTTTACTCGCGAAGAACGACGCTCAGCGCTGGATAAATATCAGTATCGCTTTAAAAGTGCCAGCGGCCAACAGTTCAAACGTTCAGCCGATAACCTTTCCAGAAACTATAACATGCTTACTTCCGCTGCAATGCGGAACCAGAATCGTAACGAGCGATATATCGATTTCGATCAGATGGAGTTTATGCCCGAGATAGCATCGGCAATGGATATTTATGCTGATGAGATGACCACCTCAAATGAGTTTAATAAGCTAATCAAGATTGAATGTCGCAATGAAGAGATCAAAAGTATCTTAGAGGCGCTTTATTATGATGCCCTCAATATCGAATTCAACGCTTTTGGCTGGGCAAGAACAATGTGTAAGTATGGAGATTTTTTTCTTTATTTAGACATCGATGAAGTTCTCGGGGTCAAGAGTGTTATCGGTCTTCCGTCCGGAGAAGTGGAAAGACTCGAGGGGCAAGATCCCACAAACCCCAACTACGTTCAGTATCAATGGAATTCAGCCAATATGACATTTGAGAACTGGCAGTTGGCACACTTCCGCATTCTTGGAAACGATAAGCATGCACCCTATGGCACCTCCGTCTTAGATCCAGCTCGACGCATTTGGCGCCAGTTGGTTTTGATTGAAGACGCGATGCTGGCTTATCGCGTCGTGCGAGCCCCCGAGCGTCGCATGTTTAAGATTGATGTGGGAAATATTCCGCCGCAAGATGTTGAGCAATATATGGAGAAAGTTAAGACTTCATTGAAGAGAAACTCCCTAGTCGATGCCACCACTGGGCGCGTTGACTTGCGATATAATCCCTTATCTGTTGAAGAGGATTACTTTATTCCAATCCGCGGCGGTGTCGGTTCAGATATCAGTACTCTCGCCGGCGCATCTCAGCTTAACGATATTGATGATGTAAAGTATATTCGAGATAAGCTATTCTCTGCTATCAAGATTCCTCATTCATATTTGTCAATGACCGAAGGCGGCGAAGAAGACAAGACAACGCTTGCTCAAAAAGATGTTCGTTTTGCACGAACGATTCAGAGACTTCAGAGAGCCTTCTTGTCAGAGCTTGAAAAGATTGCTGTTGTTCATTTATTCACTTTGGGGTATAGAGGTCCTGATCTGATTTCCTTCAAACTGGTTTTGAACAATCCCTCTAAGATCGCCGAGCTTCAGGAAATAGAACATTTGCGAACTAAGTTTGATCTTGCCAACAACGTTGTTGAAGGCATGTTTAGTAAGCACTGGATTGCTAAGAATATTCTCAATCTAACTGATGAAGAGTTCTTACGTAACCAGCGCGAAGCTTTTTACGATCGCAAATATCAAGCAGCTCTTGACGCCATTACAGAGACTGCCGCGGCAGAAATGGCCGGCGGCGGCCTTGGCGGCGGCCTTGGCGGCGACCTTGGCGGCGACCTTGGCGGCGACCTTGGCGGCGACCTTGGCGGCGAGTTAGGTGGCGAACCTGCCGGCGAGTTAGGTGGCGAGTTGGGTGGCGAACCTGGAGCCGGTGGCGCCACAGGAGAAGGCGAAGAGAGCGCGCTCTTGGCGGCCCCAGCACGCCGAGAAGATAATCCGACAGCAAATAGTCTTGCGGCGAAATCACACGGGAAGCCTTATTACCCTGTAAAATCAAAACGCAGCCGCACTAACAAATCAGGCCCGACAAAACGAAAGTTGCGCAGCCTCGCCCGCGGCGGCGCCAAGACAGCACATAGAAATATCTTCCCAGGACACGAGCTTTTAAACATCAACGCACTTTATGAAGAGTTAGAGCCTATTTATAGAGATGATGAAGAAACAAAATTACTTGAGAACACTAGAGGTATTCAAAAGCTAATTACCGAACTAGAAGAAAAAGAAGCGGAGATCATAACAAGTGAGACTAAAACACAATAAAAAAAGAAATACCGCATTTTTATATGAGGTACTGATAAAAGAGTTGACTGACGCCATAGTCGATAAAGACGCTAGGCGAAAGAACTTTGTTTCGGGCCTCATAAAAGAAACTTTTGGATCCTCTACAATTCTTGGAAAAGAGTTGGAGTATTATAGAACACTAGTAGAAACAACCGATCTTGAGTTGTATCTAGCTGAGAAACTTTTGCAAGAAACTAAGATGGCTCACTCGCTTTTGGATGGCAAGAGTATTTTTGACACGCAGACTAGAATAATTAATAAGATTAATAAAACACTCTCCAAGGACGCGTGGAATACTTTTGTTCCTAACTTTAAATCTCTCGCGACCGTAGCAACCATTTTCAATACCAGCACACCTGTGAAGCAGAGAGTTTTGCATGAAGATCTGTTGGTTAAAATGATGAACTCTACAGAAAAGTTAGAAGAGAACAAGTTAGAACCAATCGATAATATCGTTTATCATTCTTTCGTGAAGAAGTTTAATGAGCGATATACGGGTCTTCTTAAAGAGCAGAAAGATTTGCTTGGTAAATATATTGCTTCTTTTGCTGACAATGGTTTAGAGTTAAAGTTATATCTAAATGAAGAAATAGGGCGACTTAAGAAGACAGTCGCAGCCTCACTAAAAATGGAAGAAGTTTTTACTGATGAGGAAATGGTTGAGAAGACCAAAAAAGTACTGAACATTTTAGAAGGCTTTAAGAATGCATCTCCAACTCAAGAACTTGTTACGAGAGTTCTAAACATTCAAGAACTTGTTAGGGAAATAAATTCGTAATGATCAAGATCCACGTCGGCGGCCCGCAGGCAACTGTAGAACTGCATGCTCGTAAAACATTAGATGGAAATCTTTTGATAATGGATCACGACATTATTGATATTGTGTTGTTGCCAGAAAGTAGCAAGGTCGTGGCATTTCCAAAGAGCCACTCCGTTGAGGATGCTTATGGAACACAAACACGTCTTTTCGATTTTTTAGCCGACAAGGGGGTTGTTGAGAGAGATAGTGTCCAGGGGGGCAATATTTTTAGTTCTCTAGAGGGCATAATACCAGAAAGTAAGAAGGCTAATGCCCTTCAGGCAGCAGTATATGTTATATCAGAGTTTATTACCGTCGAAGCTGACGTTCTGAAGAGGGCCGAGGAATACGAAAAGAATCTTGAAGACTACTTTACTGAGCCCACCGATCTGGATTCGACAGAGCTTGGAGAGGTGCCGCAGCAAGCTGAGAAGGGTGCGATGGTACCAGGATATTATTATATCCCGCTTCGCTACAAGATGTAATGCAAGTCATAATGTGGCCTGTTCTAGAGAGCCTTCTAGTATTTATTTTGTGTGCGTATGGTCTCACGCAGCTTCTTTGCTTTTCTAAGATTTTAGATCGTATCAGGCCTAAACATTATTTCTTTTCTTGTCCTATGTGTATAGGATTTTGGGTAGGAATATTTCTATGGGGCGTTAATGGTTACACGGAACTATTTATTTTTGATAACTTAAATCCTGTTACGGGGTTTTTGTTGGGATGCTTAAGCTCGGGCACTTCATATGCCCTAAATATGATTATCTGTGATGATGGAATACAAATAGGAGGAGGAGTAAAAAATGACTAAATGGATGTTACAACCAGTACGACGATGCTGCAAAGGCAGTTGACTACTTTAAAGGAATAATACAATGGCACGCAGAAAAAATGTAAAAAGAATCGACCCAAGATATTTCTTGCACGAGACAGTGAATCGTAATGATGATGGCTCTGCTATGGAAGAAGGTTGTCCCCACGAAGAAGGCGGTGAAGCTCTCGACATTAGCACTCCCGGCACGGAAGTTCATGTTGACGACATCAGCCAGCTATCCCCCGAAGAGGCATTTGCCGCGGGAATGGCAGCAGCAAGAGACGCGATTGATCAGGCGATGGGAGGCCCTGACGGGCCCCCGCCCGAGGGAGGCTTTGCTGCTGAGCCGGCCATGGATTAAACTATGACTAAGGTACTTCTCCGAGAATATTATGAGCTTTGTGATGGAGGTGCCTGTCAGGATCTCCTTACAGAAGCTGAAAAGAAGTTTGTTACTGCTGGCGGTATGATGCTATCTGGTATGATGCAGATGGCAGAAACCCAAAACGGCAATGGACGCATCTATCCTCAAAAGATTTTAGAACGAGAAGTGAAAAACTACAAGAAGCTTGTTGATGATAACCGCGCACTAGGAGAACTAGACCATCCCGAAGAGTCAGTCATTAATCTTCGAAACGTTTCTCATCAGATAACTGATATTTGGATGGACGATAACAGGGTGATGGGAAAGATGAAAGTACTTGATACTCCTTCGGGAGGCATCCTCCGATCTTTAGTAGACTCTGGGGTTTCTATCGGCATCTCTTCTCGTGGCTTGGGATCCGTCTCGGAGAGCTCCGGCCAAACTATAGTTGAAGATGATTTTCAGCTAATCTGTTTTGATATGGTATCGGAACCTTCAACACCTGGTGCATTTATGATGCGAGAAAATAAGAATAGAATAAATGAAGTATTTACAAAAGCAGATCGTATCAACCGTGCTTTGAATGAAGTATTGAGGGATTAAAAATGAGTAAAAAGTCGCTGACCGAAAGCCAGATTAAACAAATAATAAAAGAAGAGTTTGCCGTAAAAGGCATAGTTCTTACCGAAGAAGAGATTAACGAGCTATTTGGTAACTATAAAAGAAAGCTTATTAAGCAAATTAAAACCTTAGATCCCAATGGTGATAAGCTGGTTGATAAGTATAAAATCTATTCTTTTGATACACTCAAAGATCATGATGAGACCTCTCTAAAACAAATACTTAAAGATCTCGGCGGGGAACCAGATAAGAAAGGCTGGACTGATATCAATGTTAATCTTCCGGGCGTGTGGGATATCCTTGCCCCGGAATGGGCATGGGGCGGCGCAGAAGGCACCTTGCTTGGCGGCGAAGAGGTTTTACATTCTAAGGAGCGAAGGCAAGCGAAAGACAACGCAAAGGCAGAAGTCGCGGCTCAACTCACGAAATTAAAAGAGATCGATCCCGAAGGCGCCGCAATCATGCAAAATGTTTATACCCAGCTGGATAAACGACGTTTTCCAAACGAGCCAACTGCCAGCGACTTTAAGTCCGAGAGCGAGCGTCTTAGTCAGGTATACGAAGCGATTGTAAAGGATTTTGAAGCCGAGAAGATCAATTGTGTAACGGCCAATATTCGTATAGCAGTACTGCGTTATATAGTAATTTACTTTCAAGACTATAGAACGAAAGATCAGTATTATTATAGGATGGGCTTTAGCGAACAAACAGACCTTGGCGCCAAGCAGGGAGCAACCGCAAAGGGTTACGAGGCAGCATACAGCAAAGAACTTCCGCTTGGCCTCCTTAAATGGGCCGCGGGTTTTGCAGTGGCCGGCTTCGTTGTAAATTCAGATTTCTTCCAAAACCTATTGATAGGTATGACCGATATGGAAGCAGCGCCCGGATCCGCAGCTGCCAGAACAGCTGTTAGGCAAGCGGTTAAACAGAGTATAGGTAATGTTTCCAAAGGAGATGGCATTATAAAAACGGTTCGCGCGATGGGAGGCGAAGACTTCGCCAACTTTGGCCGCGCCGGCGGCCCAGGCCTGGGGGCATTGACGCCAGCCATGAGAAAATTGTTTGCTCATGAGGGCGTCATGGCCGACCCTGGTGGCCCAGCAGCCCTAGGGCAGGCTATAACCAACAATCTAGATCCTCATAAGTTATTTATAGAGGGCCCCATGTCAGGCCAAGGAGGTACTGTATTTGCGCTAAATCCCGGCAATTTCGAAGCAGCCGTACAGGAGTCCGCCAAATCTGGATTCGAAGCTGCCGGGCAAGTTCCGGCAGCAACTCTTAAAAATCAAGTCTTAAAAGCCGTTGGAGCAGTAGGGGCCCCATTTTTGTTGGGCCTAGCAGCCTCTATGGCCGCGGCTGCCGGCACAGCTGCGTTCTGGAGACGCGGTGCTAAAGACGAGGAAGGCAAAGCGCTTACCTGGGGCTCGCGCATCTCCTATCTCAAGAAAAAAGTCGACACAATGAAAGATGTACCTTGCGACGAAACAGAAAAGTGCCCTGATGGTTCTGAACCGCCGTGCGAAGAGAAGCCCCCGCCGCCACCGCCACCGCCGGGCAAGTGTCCTTCTACTGATGAAGAAAAGCTGCAAGGCAAAACGGACTGGAATGAAGAGGAAAAGAAATGCGATTGCCCCGAAGGCTATGTATTTTCAGAAATAGCACCTCGCGATGATGGCGGCCAAGGCAAGTGTATTAAAGATATGATTATTGCTGAAGATTGCGGCTATATGGGTCTTCGTAACAGCGAGGATCCGGAGAAGCCGGGATGCATATGTCCCGATACCGGGAAGTTTGTACCAAACGAACACTGGGATGACTGGAAGGAAATAGGCTGGTGCAAGGATGAAGAAGAAGGAAAGTGCCCGGACATAAAAGAATGGGATCCGGAGCTAAAGAAGTGCGTCTGTCCTCCAGGCCTGACTGAGATGGGCGATGATTGTGTTACGGTCTATCCGCCGCGACCGGGTGGCACCACCCCCACCAATGTTGATATCGACGTGCTGGTGAAACTGATACAACAGCTAAGTGGTGATAAAACCGTAGTTAACAATGTTACTAACAACTTTACAAAAGTTATCAAGCAAGGTGACAATATTAATATTGATCAGAGAGATCAAAGTAAGTTTAACCAACAAATCCAGAACATTAAAACAGAACTTAATATTGACATTGATTCTGATGTAGATCTTACGCAAATTCAAATAAATCAAATAAGACAATATCTTATTGATCAGAAGGTTATTACTATTACGAACCCTCTCGATGAGCCGTGTCCGGAGGATATGATTCGTGATGATGATGGCAAATGCGTAAAACCAGGGTCGCGACCTGGCGGCGGCATCGAAGTCGAACCAGAACAATATGAGATAACGGTGGACGGCGCCGATATACCTTCTGTAGAAAAAACAGTTCGTGACCTTGCAGCCGAAAACGGCTGGAAAGTCGATGAGAAGGGCCTAGAAGATCTTTTAGGCAGGGTTGAGCAATGGATGGAGTGGACAAATGCACGCGCTTACGGACTGGCTCGAAACGTTGACGTTAGCAAATGGCCATCCCCCAACCCCCGACCGGTCGTTTCGAAACGAAATGATCAATCGCGAGATGCAGATCTAAGAGAGGCAGTTTTGGAGGCTCTTGCAGAGCTAAGAGAAGCCGCCAGCGCGCACGACACCGCGCCCGCTGTCGGGACCAAGAGTGTCTCAAAGGCATTTAGGCTCGCGGATCCAGCAGATCCAACAAGGAAAGCGCCAGCGGAAACCGGAAAAACAACGCTGGCTCGCGCCAAGGGCGATGCTAAGCGCTCTGGCGCCAAGCTTACACCCCAAACCAAAGGGGATGTCCGCGATGGCAAGATACTGTTTTTTGTTAATAAAAATGGTGCCAACTACGTAAGAAAAAGCTTGAGAAATTTCCTTCGCGGACAGCTGTCTGGCAACCAAGCGCTACATCCTTATTACGGCTCTGCCGGCAACGAGTGGCCCGCAGGCGACTGGAACGCCACCTTAGCACAGGCAATCGCTGATTTTGTTTATGGTGAGCTTGAAGAGCAAGGCGCCGAGGTACAACAACAGCAACAGCAGCAAGAGGCTAAAGAACTAGAACGTTGGAAAGTGTTGTCGGGGATTAAATGAACAAGGCAGAACTAAAGAAGCTGCTCAAGCCACTGATAAAAGAATGTATCAAGGAGGTGATATTTGAGGACGGCGTTTTATCAGGAGTTGTATCAGAGGTCGCTCGTGGAATGGGTGGAGTTCAAATTGTTGAAGCTCAACAGCCCGAGCCAAAAGCAGAAGAAAACAACTTTGCTGAGATGCGACAGCAATCTTTGCAAGAACAAAAACAAAAGATAGACGAGCATAGAAAGAAGCTTATGGGCGCCATGGGAGAGAACGCATATAATGGCGTAAATCTATTTGAGGGCACGACCCCGATAACTTCCGCGGGTGCTGCTCCTGGCGCACCTCAGACAGCGCAAGGCGCCCTGTCCGGCGTAGCGCCCAGCGATCCCGGAGTAGATATATCAGGATTGCTCGGCAGCGTTGGTAAGAACTGGAAAGCTCATATCGATGCAGGAAAATAGAGGTGCTCTGTGGCAGACAATGTAATAGTGACGAGAAGACCAAATGAAAGCTCAGAAAGATTAATCAGAAGGTTTATCAAAAAAGTTAAGAAAGAGGGCATTCTAGAAACATATCGCGGCAAGACCGCTTATTACATAAAACCCTCTGTTAAAAGGAAGATCAAATCAAAAAAAGCACGGAGAGAAAAAGAACGTTTAGAAAGAAAACGCTTTAAAAGGAAATAGTTATTATAGAAGACTATTTAAAGTAGTTCGGAGAATTTAGTATGGCCAATTTTCAATATAAAGCAGGATTGCACAATGTAGGCTCCTACCAGGTGTCGGGCAAGCCATTTGCAACGGGAAGTATTGATTGTCTCGATGACGATCGTCATCCTGTACAGGTAAAATTTCCAAGTGTAACGTCGTGGGTTGTTGTAACTAATAGCGATACCAGTGTCGACGCTCAGTTCCACCTCCGCGTTGGTTTTTCAGAAAATGGTGTTACCGGTAACGATAATAATTCCTTTTTAGAGGTTTCAGGGGGCGTTACAACCCCTCGTTTGGAATTAAAAGTATCAGAGATTTGGCTCAGTGGATCTGCTAATTGTTCTGTTATGGCGGGCTTGACATTTATTGGCACTGATGCTATTAATAACTCTGGCATCTCCCCCAACGGTACAAACTGGTCCGGCGCCGCAGGAGTTTAATCCACTATGGCTAGCGGCTGGGCATATGTAGGTTGCGCTGATTTTGCCACGGGCAGCGGCCCGACTGGTTCCGTACAGTTTCATTCACACGGTACTTCGATCAATGGTAGCCAACATTTTATGTTTCATACCGCTTCGGTATATCACGGCGCTGCGAACACTTTAGTATTATCAGGCAACATGGTGATAACTGGCTCGCTTAGTGCCAGCGTGATCAAATATGAAAATATTTCGGTTATTGATGCTACGGGATCAACATTCTTTGGAAACACCAATGACGATGTACATGCAAGAACCGGCTCTCTCCGCGCAAGCACTCTTTCAACACCGGTTTTTTGGGCGACGGCCAGCGCTAACGGAGCAATCCCATATGTAGGTATCGGAACGATAGGTGCATTAGCTACACTTCAAGTCCAGGGGGGCTCAGCTACCTCCGTCCCAACGTTGCTTATAGATCATGATGACGACGACGTCGTTGGTGTTGATATTAATCTTGCAAACACGACGGAAATTGGTATTGATATTGATGCTAGCAATACTACAGCGGCCGTACTCGATATAACCGCAAATGCTTTAACAACCGGTCCCGCGTTAAACATTTCAACAACCGCAACAAATAACTCCGCTGGTGCCTTAGTAAAGATTGCCCAATCAGGCGACAGGGCCGGTGATGCTGCCAGTATTGGCTTAGACATCGACTTTGACACAGGAGCGGCCGCTAATGCCCGGGCATTCAGAATCGACTCAGAACAAACGACAGGCATTGTGGCCGAGATTAATGGAGATATACTAACATCAGGAACAGGTGTTGACCTTTCTGCTGATGCGCTTACGTCAGGAAAAGGAATTGGAGTAACAAGTACAAGCAATGGTTTAATTGGAGCTAATCTACTTTATGCTAATGCTTCTGGAACCTCTACAGATGCTTATTCGGTTGCCAAGATTGTAAAAGATGCAGCCAACCTCTCTGACTCAAACGCAATTGTCGGCTTAGATATAGACTTTGATGGCACTGATGGTACCGCCGGCCGCGCACTCCGGATTGACTCAGAACAAACGACAGGCATCGTTGCAGAAATTGATGGCAATGCGCTCACAGCTGGCGTAGCATTAGATGTATCAACATCCGCCCTCACCGACGGCAAAGCGGTATATATAGGCGACAATTCAGCCAATGCCACCACAAGAAATAGTGTTGAGATTGTACAAGCTCACGCTTCTGCCACTGGCGCTACTGCTTTGACAGTTCAGTCTGATGGCGGAAATACCGGTATGTTTCTTGACAAAAACGCATCCGGCGTGGCAGCACAAGATGCAACAGGATTATACATTGACTTTGTCAGAACCGTTGCGGCTTCTGGTTCCGCCGCGCACAACGATATCGGCATTCATCTGGATGTCACTTCGCGAAGCCGAGGTACATCCACTGTGGTGGGCCACGACGTCACCGTCACTGGCCACACAGACGGCACTAGTACAGCCACCGGTATGGAACTCACGACCACCGGCGCAGACACCAATAACGGCTTAATTATCAACTGTGCTGACGGAGGTACGGACTTTAAGGCTGTAAGTTCTGATGATACTGGGGACTTTTTCTCGATTACGACCACCACTCATGGCGCCACCACGCTTGCTACTGTGGATGACGACTCAAATGACGACGCCGATCTTACATTGGATGCCGATGGAAAGATAGTTGTAGAAGCAAAAGCGGGCGACGAAGCAGTATTCAACGAAGGCGGCCTGGATGTTGATTTCCGTGTTGAATCAGTAGATGAGACTCACATGATTTTTGTTGAAGGCTCTTCCAATCGAGTAAGCATTGGCGACTCAACAGATGCTCCGGCTGCTACGCTAGAAATCGCTAACGCTAGCGATGGTGGCGTCCCGCTCCTTATTCTCGATAGCAATGATACGGACAAAATGGCGCTTCATATTGATGCTGCCAATATTGATGCTGATGTTATTGATATCGTGGCTGATGCTGTAACAACCGCTAACGTGATTGATGTTACCGCAGATGGATTAACAACCGGCAAGATTCTTAATCTTGTGTCTGACTCATCTAATACAGATGCAAACACTTTGGCACTCATTCACAATGATAATGCGTCAGCTGTCGCAACTACCGTACTCCATGTTCTAAACGATGCCATAGCGGGAAGTAATACCGCAGTAATAGAAACCACAGCTGCAGAAACAAACCCGCTTCTTGAGTTGAAGAATTCCAACCCTGCAACTGATAAGCCCGTTATCTTATCATTGAATAGGTCGGACGCGACTGCCGAAGCAGATGACATGTCTATTGGTACCATTAGATTTGATGGGGTTGGTGACGGCGGTCAAGCAACTTCATACGTATCTCTGGATGCAATTGCTAGCGACGTAACAGCGACCGACGAAGGCGGCAAACTAACGTTTAATGTATTTGCTGGTGGTACCGCTGGAACGGCGGGAGCTACAAATCTCTTATCAATCGGTGGCGAGGATGTAACAAACGGCACCGCATGCGAAGTAGTTGTCAATGATGCCGGAATCGACTGCGATTTCAGGGTTGAAACAGCCAATATGTCGAATGCGCTTTTTGTTGATGCTGGTACCGAAGCGGTTCAGATCGGAGCTAGCTCAGGGGCCCCGGGCGGCGTACTTGAAATAAATCAGTATGTGAACGGTCATGGCCCCAGTGGTCTTCCAGCTTTATTGGTCACCGCAGCGGATGTTGATCAGATAGCTGTTGATATTGATGCATCCCAAACGACGGCAAATGTTATTGACGTAGCAGCAACAGCGCTAACTACTGGAAAAGCGTTGTTTATTGATGCCGGCAATGCAACAACAACTTCAACCACTGCTGGCCCTATTGTGCATGTAGATTTTGATAAGACTGGAATCGTTGCCTCTGGTCAAACATCCACTTTCATTGGCCTAGACCTTGATATGGATGATGCTGCCACCAATGTTGGTACATCAACGATGACGGGAATGGATCTCGATGTTATTTCCGCCCTAAGCGGCGGAACAGTATCAAATATTGGTTTGGATGTAAGTGTTGCCGGCGCAGATACGAATTACGCTGCTCTTTTCCGATCTGGATCTGTCGGCATTGGTACCGGCGCGCCTTCGAAGAAGTTACATGTTTCGGGGTCCGTGTCCGACGCCAGTATTCTTGTAGCATCAGATGCGGCAGCTATAGAGTTATATCCCGCCAGCGGCCCGGCGCTCAGGTTCGGCACACCAGGGACTACATACTCCCACCAGATCTATGGGACCTACTCGAGCAAACACCAAATTCAACTCGTCTCAAGCCTCGATTTCCAGATTTCTGGCGCCTTGGGGGGAGTCGGCTATTACTTTGAGCAGTCCACGGGCAATGTCGGCATTGGTACTCAGGCGCCAGGCGCAAGCTTGCATGTTTCATCTTCGGGCGACGCAGCGCTTCTGCAGGTCGACGGCGCGACGAACGGAACGGTTCTTTTTGTAACCGGATCCGGCCGAGTTGGTATAGGTACGGTAACGCCGGCCACCACCTTAGACATTCTCGGAGATACCCTAGGCGATCAGCTACGATTGGGACATGGTGGAGTTAACTACTACAAAATGGGTCGCAATAGCGCCGGCTTTTTAGAATTTCGGGGCAATCAGACCAATTTTGTTGGATATGAGTTCAAGAACTCGTTGGGTAGAACAGCGCTCTATGTTTCTAGTAGCCTTACCCCCGGCGATGATAGAATCGGCATCGGTACGGCAACGCCCACGGCTCAATTAGCAGTTAATGGTGCCCTTCACGTTACGGGAAGCATTTTGCCCGGAGCAGATAATTCACACGACCTAGGCTCATCCGCAATGCGATGGGCAAATGTTTATACTGGCGACTTACACTTGGCTAATGAACGCGGAGATTGGACTGTTGTTGAGGAAGAAGACTATCTAACTATAAAGAACAACAAAACCGGTAAGCGCTTCAAGTTGTTAATGGAGGAAATAGAATAATGCCTGTTATCATTAGTGGATCTCAAGGTACAACGACCATTAGTGGCTCCGGCGTGGCAGTAAGTGGCTCGGATGGAGTGGTAGCATACGGTTCTGGGTCTCTGGAAGATCTAACAGTGAGTGGCTCTCTAACTGTTACCGGCAGCCTTATAGTCTCTGGAAGCAACACGATTACCAATTATGGAGCATTTACATCCAATGAGGCCGCCGGAGATTTCGATTTCCGTGTTGAATCTAGCGGTGAGCCAAACATGCTTTTTGTCGACGGCGGCACAAATAGAGTCGGCATTGGTACCGGCGCGCCTTCGAAGAAGTTACATGTTTCGGGTAGCAACGCCCTCGCCAGTATTCTTGTAGCATCAGATGCGGCAGCTATAGAGTTATATCCCGCCAGCGGCCCGGCGCTCAGGTTCGGCACACCAGCGTCTCCATACTCCCACCAGATCTACGGGACCTACCTGGGCAAACACCAAATTCAACTCGTCTCAAGCCTCGATTTCCAGATTTCTGGCGGCCTGGGGGGAGTCGGCTATTACTTTGATCAGTCGTCGGGTAGCGTCAGCATTGGTACTCAGGCGCCACGCGCAAGCTTGCACGTTTCCTCTTCCAACAACGAAGCGCTTCTGCAGGTCGACGGCGCGGCGAGCGGAACGGTTCTTTTTGTAACCGGTTCCGGCCGAGTAGGGATTGGCACGTCGACTCCGGGGTCTCTGGTCGAGATCTCCGGCTTTGATGACGATATGAACGAGGGATTCGTTCTGCTCAATAGAGGTATGGCCAACTTTGATAGCACAGGTATTTATCTTAAGCACCATGACGGCCGATCCGAGACCTTCATCCGAGATCGACTCTTCGCCGATTGGGGCACAGAACTCCAGTTTGGAACAACTTTGAAGGCTAACGAGACGGCCGTTCGGATGACTCTTGATCAGAGTGGCTCTCTGGGTATCGGCTGTGCCGCCGGGGTGCAGGACGCTAACAGAGCCCTCCTGCATGTTTCCTCGTCCAACGATGCTATTACCGGATCTCTCTTACAAATTGATTCTAAGGATCTCGGACCTGTTCTCTTTGTAACAGGCTCTGGTCGAGTCGGCATCGGCACCGCCGCCCCGACGCGCATGCTCGATATCGAGGGTGGCGACAGCGTCGGCATTCAACTCAACGCGGTCAATCAGTCTAACGCATATACTGTTGGGTCCGACGGTTATGGCTTCACAATATTTGAAGATGCCGACCTTGGTACTGCTGGGTACAGGATGGTCGTCGCAGATGGTGGCGGTTCAACCACGGCTGGATTTATTGGTATGGGTTCAGGTGTTGGCATCGCGGGGAGCCTGTACCCAAGTGCTCAACTTCATGTTTCATCTTCGAACAACCAGGCGGTATTCCGAGTTGATCACGGCAACGGTCTCCCCCTTCTATTTGCAACCGGTTCTGGAAGAGTCGGCATCGGCACGGCAACACCCAACTCCGCCTTTCAAGTTAGTGGCTCGCAAGCCGGCAACTATACAGTTATTACTGGTGATATGACGCTAAATGAAACTCACTACATAGCAGACCTTACGGGCGCCATTGACGCAACCGTAACTCTCCCAGCTGCTAGTGGAGTTACTGGAAGAACATATCACATTTTGACTACCTACCAGGGCGATATGACACTTACGATTACCGGCTCTGGCGGCCAGTTTATGGGTTCCAGCCAGCAAGCGGGCCCAGAGGATTCAATCGACATCGAAGGCTCCGCGCAGAGCGTTACGTTGGTGAGTACTGGTGCGTATTGGTTTATTTTAACAGATAACAGACAGCAGGAAGAAGGCGGCGGCGGGGGCTAAGAGCACTATTATGGACAGCAATACGCAACTATTAGTCATTTCCTCATCTTAGATACTATTTATTTTGATTACATGTCAGAGTTTGGAGTAATTATATGTCCTCATTGTTAGAACAAGCCATCGTTGATGCCGGTGCCCTGAAAGAAGCGGCCCTCAAGAATGCCGAAAATGCTGTATTGGAGAAGTATTCTACCGAGGTAAAGACCGCCCTAGACACCTTGCTAGAGCAAGATGTGGACATGGATATGGGCATGGGCCTGGAACCAGAAGCCCCGGCAGAAAATGCTTCCTTTATGGATGATGTGCCACTAGCTCATGAAGATACCGGCATCGAAGGCCCAGAAGACGATGAAGTAATTGAGATTGACTTTGATGATCTCAGAGCTCGCCTTCATACCGAAGAGGAAGCCGGAGAGGGCCCCGAAGCAGCAGAGCTTATGGGCTCCGAAGAGACCGCTGAAGAGATTTTTGGTGGCGAAGAAGACCTGGGCCTCCCCGACGAGGGCGAAGCGGCCCTAGAAGAGCCGGCGCCCCTTGAGGAAGACGTAGAAGTCTCTGATGAACTTATCGATGCTATTGCTGAAGAGCTCACAGTTGATGTGGCAGCCCGCCTAGGTGGCTGGGCGCCCGTTGCTAGTGGCGAAACACAAGAGCATGCTGAAGAAATGGCCGCGGAAGAAGAAGCGGCCGCAGCACAGTCGGAAGAAGTAACCGACGAGAAAGAAAAATATCTAGAACTTTATGAATCACGACTATCAGGCCTTAGATCTGAGGTCGGTGATTTAAAATCTTTGCTTGGAGAAGCAAAGGATCAATTAAACATTTTGATACTGGAAAACGCCAAACTTCTATATCAAAATAAGGCTTTGAATAGCGCCTCCTTGAATGAGCGACAAAAAGAAAATATTGTCGAAGCTGTTCGTAACGCCAGTTCAGTAGAAGAGACGAAGATGTTGTTTGAAACACTTCAAAGCGCAGTGGGCAGTCGTCAGACTCGCCGTACAGAATCACTTCGCGAAGTTGTTAGTCGACCAACTACTACGATGCTTCTAAGTACAAATAGGGGCAATCATTATGATGCTTCTACTACTGTTGATCCTAATATGGATCGAATGTTACGTTTGGCAGGATTAAAACAATAATTTTTAGGAGGTTACAAAAAAATGTCTATTGTTGAAAAGTTAACCGAAGGGATTATCAATCGCGATCTTTCTAAGGAGGGGGATGCTCTTATTGCAAAATGGGAACAGACCGGTCTTCTTGAGGGTCTCGAAGGAGATCAACTTCGAAATGGAATGGCATCTTTGCTTGAGAACCAGGCAAAAGAGCTACTCCGTGAGTCTTCGTCCATGGCGGGTGGAGACGTTGAGGGTTTTGCGGCTGTCGCATTTCCCCTGGTTCGTCGTGTATTCGGCAACCTAATTGCTAACGATCTAGTTAGCGTCCAGCCCATGAGTTTGCCCTCTGGCCTGATTTTCTTCCTCGACTTCACTGTAAGCGCGGAAGCTGGTGGGTTCCCCATCACTCAGGACCGCTTGGCATACAAGATTAGTTCATCGTTCTACGGTGGCAATGTGGTTGGTAGTGAGATCACCGGTGGTGTGGATCTAAATGAGTACGGCGTCGGCCTGGCCGGCGGCCCGTATAACCTAAATAGTGGTTATTCCTCACCGACGGGTTCCGCCACGGGCGATAATCTTGCGTTGTCCCTCGAGGCCGGCCCCTACGGCCGGTTTGGTAGTGCAGAGGCTTCTGCATCTGTTCTAATGAAGGCGGTCGATTTTGATGCAGACTTTACGTCTGGTTCGACTTTGGTCGCTGAGGTTACACTACTGCAAGGCGGACTTGATCAGGTGAACCTAGACGGTCCCTGGTCGTTTAACGTTTCTAGCTCCGGAGGTGACGGTGTTCTTATGACTACCTGTACGGTTGGTGCTGGTGCTGGCGTTGCTTGCGCTCGACTTATTCGTCGACACACTAAGCAGGTTAGTGGTTCTACCACTCCCCGCATTAAGGCTGTTTTCGTAAGTACAGGCAGTAACGGCGGTGGTGCACACCTTCCCGCTGAGCTTTCATCTCAGGTACTCGGCGCTCTTACTTCTAGTATCGCCGCTAGTCAGACCACGATTTCGTGGGCTCAGACGGATGATTTCACTAACGCTTCGGCGCTTGGTGCGGTTATTGGCCAGCCAGAGTGGGGACTGGAAAATGAAGCTCAAATCCCCGAAATCGACATCAAGATCGATTCGATTGCTGTCACGGCAGTCACCAAGAAGCTCAAGGCCAAGTGGACCCCAGAGTTGGGACAGGATCTTAACGCCTATCACAACCTGGATGCCGAGGTCGAGCTTACTCAGATTCTATCTGAGCAGATCGCTCTTGAAATTGATCGCGAGATCCTAGGTGACCTCGTTAACGGTGGCAGTGCTGCTACTCGTTTCTGGTCACGCGCTCCTGGCAAGTTCCTTGATCGTGTTACCGGTGTCGAAGTGGGCGCCTCTGGCGCTCCCGACTTCACGGGCAATGTGTCCGAGTGGTATGAGACCCTTATTGAGACTATCAATGATGTCTCGGCGAATATCCACCGTAAGACTCTACGGGGTGGTGCCAACTTCATCGTCTGCGGACCTGAAGTTGCCAACATTCTTGAGTTCACGGCCGGATTCCGCGCCAATGTCTCTGTCGACGCCGACAAGGGCACCGCAGGGGCCGTCAAGGTTGGTAGTCTTTCCAAGAAGTGGGACATTTATGTCGATCCTTACTTCCTACGCAGCGTAGTGCTGGTGGGCCGTAAGGGAGGTAGCTTCCTCGAAAGTGGATATGTGTACGCTCCGTACGTGCCGCTACAGACTACCCCCACGATCTTCGGACCGGAAGACTTCGTGCCTCGCAAGGGCGTGATGACTCGGTACGCGAAGAAGATGGTGCGTCCTGACATGTATGGTTTGGTTGTTATCGCTGATATGACCGTTGGCTAATCTTAGCTAATCCATAATTGGGTAAATAAATGTGAAAGCCCCGGCTCTATGAGTCGGGGCTTTCTATTTAGGATAGTAGTACTACTTAAAAACAGAGGGTCAGTCCATGGCAGTGCCAAAATTAAATCCCGCATCCACCACTAATATCAATGTGCTTCCTAGCACAGGCTCCACAGGAGCGGTGGCAGCAACGCTCCCCTTCGGCATCTATGCCACCTCCGCAGAATTCATTTCGGGAGCAGTTGATCAGGTAGCATATACCTATAAAAAATTAGGAGGAGATATTTTAGATATCGAACTTACTCCGGGCAACATTTATGCAGCCTACGAAGAAGCGGTCCTAGAATACTCTTACATTGTAAATGTTCACCAGTCCAAGAATTCTCTTTCAAGTTTTTTGGGACACACCACAGCATCTTTTGATCAGGACGGACAAATAAAATCTGGTGATTCCTTGTCTGGCTCGCAGATAGAACTCCGTTATCCCAAATATGACTACGGATATGCCCGCCGTGTAGGGGACAAGACCAGCACCGAAAGCGGTGTTGGTGGAATTGAACCGATTTATTCGGGATCGTTCGGAGTGGTGAGCGGCCAACAAGATTATGATTTACAGACGATTATTTCATCTTCGGCAGCAACCGACTCCACCAAGGAATATTTTGGCAAAGTAAAGAATAAAAGAATTATCATTCGGAAGGTATTTTATAAAACTCCCCAGGCCATGTGGCGATTTTATGGATATTATGGTGGATTTAGTGTTGTCGGCAACCTGCGCACCTATGGCCAGTATGCAGACGATTCCACCTTTGATATCGTTCCGGTATGGCAAAACAAATTACAGTCCATGGCCTACGAGGACGCCCTCAATACGCGCGTCTCACATTGGTCCTACGAGATTAAGGATAATAAATTGCGTATTTACCCACAGCCGCAGGGGGGCATTACGCCTAGCAAAATGTGGTTTCAGTTCACAGTAGAGAGTGACCCATGGGAAGCCTCGGGCTCCGCGGCTTCTTCTGTGAAGGGCATTAATAACATGAATACGCTCCCCTTTCAGAACATCACGTATACCAGCATTAACTCAATTGGTAAGCAGTGGATTCGTAGGTTTTCTTTGGCCCTAGCGAAGGAAATGCTGGGTCAGGTCCGCGGCAAGTTTGCTACAATTCCTATCCCTGGTGAGTCTGTAAACCTAAACTCAGCCGATCTGCTAAGCCAGGCCAAAGCAGAACAGGATGGTCTTCGGGAAGAGCTTAAAACTACCTTAGACGAGCTCACCTACGTTACTCTATCGGAGAAGGATGCTAGTTTAAGCACTAATGTTGAAAGTATTTTGGGCGATATGCCCACCGGCATCTACGTAGGGTAGATAAATGGGCGACCCGGATAACAAATGGAAGCAACCTGACGCACCTCCACCGCCAATGTTTTTTGGCGAGAAGGAGCGCAACTTAGTTAAGCAGGTTAATGATGAGCTGGCTGAACGCGTTATTGGCCAGACCGTCGTGTATTATCCGGTGGACGAGGATAAGACCAACTTTCATCCTTTGTACGGAGAGTCTATTAATAAGATATGTTTGCCCCCCATACGAGTATATGCATACGTCCAGGTGGAGAACGAGCAAATCAATGATAAGTATTCATATGAATATAAAACAAAGTTGTCGGTTCACTTTCATTATAAGCGCTTGACAGCCGACCAGAATTTGGAAGTTCGGGTAGGTGACTTCTTACAGTACGGAGATACGTTTTATGAAATAGTGCGGCTCTATGATGATACTCGCTATTACTTTGGCCAAGTTTATCATCAGTTCCAAACAAGCGCCGAGTGCAAAAAGTCACGAAAGGGGAATTTCCATGTCGCGTAGCCAATCAAAAGAAACAGAGGCTCAAATCCGTGAGCCGATCGAGGCTGAGGGCACTGGCGTACGCGATCCTTTTGTCTTACAAGAGATAGAGTTTATGCCATCGGGGCTCGAAACAATAGATTTTGCCGTTTATGACTATCTTAATGAGAGGCTTGGGTTAGGAACAACATCCAACAAGGGATTTCAGAAGACACCAATTATTTGGGCTTCGAGCGAGCGCGCATTCCAGTTAAAGGCTAATAAAGATCTGCGTGATAAGGACGAGACACTTATCTTGCCTCTCATTACGTTAGAACGAAAGTCAGCTACCAAAGACATCAACAAAAGAGCTATTCCTTTTGCTAATATCCCCGAAACCAATGATTTTAAGGGCGGCGCCATCACCATTGCTCGGCGAATTAATCAGAAAAAGACGGCCGAATTTCAAAATAATATTTCGCGCAGGAAGTTGGTCGATGGCAGCATCGCAGGGATTGGAAATGCGCAAAATACGTTCCCAAACATATCTAACAAGAAGGTGGTGTATGAGACCATCACCATACCTCTCCCGGTATGGGTAACAGTGACATATGAAATCAGTTTGAGGGCAGAGTATCAGCAGCAGATGAACGATTTGATAACGCCCCTGCTGCGCCAAGGGGGAATGAACTCTATGCCCCATCGCTTGGAGCGAGATGGCCACAAATATGAGGCCTTTATTGATGGTAATTTTTCCAATAATTCTAATACTTCTAACATGGATATGGAATTACGTAATTATGAAACAATTATCACTTTAAACGTCTTGGGATATTTGATCGGAGACGGTCTTAATGAGGCGCGCCCCAAGGTGGTAATTAGGGAGAATGCCGTGGAAGTAAAAATCCCCCGTGAGCGTACCATCGTGGGTGATATAGACGATTATTTAGGGGATCGAGGCTTTTATAGAGAATAGTAGGAGTTTCCAAATTGACTTTACTATTTATTTATGAAAACTTGTAGAAAATTAACTATTTAATTTTTCATCAATAAGGAGATACTACGTAATGCCAGTAGATAGATTTAGATTTGTTTCCCCCGGCGTTTTTATTAACGAAATCGACCAGTCGCAGATGCCGAGGCAACGGGTAATTAGAACGGGCCCGGCAATTATTGGTCGAGCAGAGCGCGGACCCGCCATGAAGCCAGTACTGGTTAATTCATTCCAGGAGTTTGTCGAAACATTCGGAAACCCGATTGCAGGCGGCAAAAGTGGCGACGTTTGGTCTCAGGGCAATTATAGTGCCCCTACCTACGGAGCCTTCGCGGCTCAGGCATACTTAGCAAATGATGGTCCTGTTAACTTTGTGCGTCTTTTGGGTGACCAGTCCGAGGACCCCAACTCGGCCATCAGCAATGCAAAGGCTGGTTGGAATATTAATGATCTCAGCACTACTGAGGGCGTTGGCGTTTATGGCTTATGGATTATGAACTCAGCGTCGTTCAGCGTCGGCGCGCGCACCTCTGGATCGCTCGCGGCCATGTTTTATGTAACGTCTTCGGCAAATATCTTTCTTAGCGGTACTACGGTTGGGCCCCCTACCGGCGCCGTCAACATGGAAGTTCACAAAGCTGCTCGCGGAACAGCGCGCCTATTAACGACCGTTGCAAACGCCGGCCAAAAAGAATTTAAAATTATGATTACCGACAGTAGCGATGCTGTCCAGGTAGCCGCTACGTTTAACTTTGATACTACAAGCGGCCGATATATTCGTAAGGTATTTAATACTAATCCTCAGCTTGTTAACTCTAACATTACCCCTTCTGCCAATCGAGAAAAGTATTGGCTCGGTGAGACTTTTGATAGAAACATGAAGGATCTTTTCCCTCAGTATGGCTCGTCTGTTCTCTATGGAGTCCTCCTGGGCATGGGTTCAGGAAGCGGCAAGTCTTGCGGACAGTTCCGAACGTCCTTCCAAAAGCCTCAAACGCCTCCCATTGTTGCGCAAGCTGATGGTGAAGCGGTTCACGGCAAGGATGCAACCTTTAATGTGAACAACACACCGAAGGAACTCTTTACTTGTATTGCTTTGGATTCAGCAGAGTGGACACAGAACAATATCAAGATTTCCATCGTTGATGTTAAGGCTAGTCCGAATCCAGACTATGAGCCCTACGGTACGTTCGGCTTGCAGGTACGAAAAATGACTGACAATGATACTGTGCCGCAAGTCTTAGAACAGTTTAACAATCTCAACTTGAATCCCAATTCGCCACAATATGTGGCGCGCCGCATTGGCAACATGTTCAGTGTATGGAACGCCACTCTGCGTAAGTATCGCGACTATGGCGAATATCCCGCTAACTCTAAGTACATTCGCATTGAAATGGCTAATGGCTGGACGGGTACTCCGTCGCACCTTCTGCCTTTCGGTTACAAGGGCGTTCCAAAGTGGATAGGCTTTAATTATCATTCTGGCTCGAGTACCTTCTCGGCTTTGAATCTCACGTCTAGCGCTGCCACAAACAACGTCGCCTTCAATACAGGTATTGCACGTGGAAGTGGTAGTATTTTTGCTGCTGGTAACGTTCTTGATAATGGAGATTATCAAGGAACGCTCTCTGCGTCCAGCGGCCTTGTTGCCATGGCGCTGAATGATCCGGCCGCCCTAGGGGCCCCGAGAACTGCCAACGTCACTGGTAGCTTCCAGTTCCCAGTTTTGCCCGTACGAGTTTCGGGTTCTGACGGGGGTCTCAGTGACTCTACCAACGCCTATTGGGGTTTTAATACGACTCCAAGTCGGACATCCCTTGCATTTGAACCGTCGGTACGTGAGCATCTTCGCATGCGCCCCGACGAGTTCGACCGTACGGACCCGGATTCTGACAGCTTCCTCGAAAGAGGTCCCGGCTTTACGCTAGATGATCTGGTATGGGACTCTAAGTTTGCCGATGTTTACCATAGCGGTTCAGCTTATGGGGGCCATGCCCAGGTAGCATACGCCCAGACGCCGCCCATCAGCCCCATCGTCGGCGGCGGTGGAGTTTCGGTCCAGCTTGGTTCTTATGCTCATGGAACGTCTTGCAACGCAGTTTCGAGTAGCTACTCTCAAATTCTGAGCATGGGCTATGACCGGTTTACGGTTCCACTGTTCGGCGGCTTTGATGGTCTCGACATTAAAGAGGCAGAGCCTTTCAATAATGCGCGCGCCCTAGGCGGTGAAGAGACTGCTGCTCCGAATGAGCGAGACAACGCTATGTATTATACCGTGAAGAAGGCTATCGACACGATTGCCGACGTTGAGGTAATTGATACCAACTTGTTGGCGCTCCCGGGTGTTACGGTTCGGGGTCTTACAGCACACGCACTCACGGTTGCAGAAGACCGAGCCGATACCCTTGCTGTTATCGATCTTGAAGCGGGCTACACCTCTTCATATGAAAATACTGATAGTTTTGCCACGAGAGGTGGCTCCGTTGCCGGTACCGTATCGGCAGTTAAGAACCGGGCGTTCAACAATAGTTATGGCGCTTGTTACTATCCTTGGGTTCGTATAGTAGATTCCTTGTCCGGACAACAACTCTGGATGCCCCCCTCTGTGGTGGCACTAGGAACGTATGCTAGTTCCGCGCGCCGATCAGAACTCTGGTTTGCGCCGGCTGGCTTTAACCGTGGAGGCCTCAGCAGAGGCGCCGCAGGGTTCCCGGTCGTGGGCGTCGTTGAGAAGCTTACGAGCAAGGAGAGGGATAGTTTGTATGAGGTTAATGTTAACCCCATAGCTAGCTTCCCATCGGAAGGAATTGTAGTGTTCGGTCAGAAGACCTTACAGGCAACGCCTTCGGCTCTCGACCGAGTTAACGTACGACGACTCCTCTGCTACCTCAAGAAGCAGATTTCACGAATTGCAAACAATATTTTGTTTGATCCGAATACTCAGGTAACCTGGGATAGGTTCTTGGCGCGGGTGAATCCGCTGCTGAGGTCTGTGAAGTCCCGATTCGGTTTACAGGAGTACCGAGTGGTCTTAGATACTAGCACTACAACACCCGAGCTTATCGATCGAAACATTATGTATGCGAAGGTATTCTTGAAGCCCACACGAGCCATTGAGTTCATTGCTCTTGACTTTGTAATTACAAGAACGGGAGCGTCGTTTGATGACTAAGAAAAACGGGCAGATTTACTCTGTCTCACTAATTAAACTAAACAGGAGAACCTAGAAGATGGCCTTTTGGAACAATGCAGCAGTCGAGCCGAAGCGATCACATCGCTTTTTGCTCCAATTTCAACTCCCTGGCGGAACAACGACACAGGTATACGCCAGGAAGGTAACGAAGCCAGCCTATGATATTGGCCAATCTGAGCACAAGTTTTTGGGCCAGACCTTCTACTATCCGGGCGCTATTACCTGGAACGATGTAGGTACTACCTTGGTAAACGCAGCCACTCCTGATTTTGATGCCCTCTTGGCTATCCTATTAGAGAGCTCCGGCTGGGTAAATCCAGATAATATTTCTAATACCGGCAATGTCGACAATGCCCGCACTATCAGTAAGGCCCGAGCCGTCTCAATATTGGGCTCTGTGCTTATTAAAGAGATTGATGGGGACGGCAACCCTTTGGGTTATTATGAGTTGCACAATGCTTGGGTGAAGGGTATTAGTTACACCGATCTAGATTATGCCTCCGAAGAACTGATGACCGTAGACGTAACGTTCCGTTATGACTGGGCTACATATAGGACCGGCGAAGTTCAAGGCAGAGGCTAGGAATCCTAGTTCATGCCTTTTTGGGGCGGCGGCTGGGCTAACCCCTATGTAGAGCCCAAACGGCCTTATAGGTTTATTGTTCCCTTTCCGGTAGTAGTTCCGGACGGGTCCTCGACCGAAACATCAATATCAGATATATTCCCCAACAGTAGGTTTGAGGGAAACAAGTACGGCTCAGGGCCCGAGCAACAATACTTTGATTTTCCATGTATACGATGCAAAAAGCCGGGCTATCAAACCGAAGCATATAAAGCGTCCCACGTAGTACGAGGTTACCAACCCATATTGCCAGATGCACCGGCATCCTTTCAATTTACACCGGTTGAACTCGAACTAATAGACACTTACGATTTTGATCTTGAATCTACCTTAACTGCTTATCTATACGGGGGTGGACAACTCCCCAGCGGAGAGAATGGAGACCCGTCCAACGGCACACCCCGCTCAATCAAGATTACCAATATTGATTTCGAGAGTCGTGATTTTCAAATAATTGAATTATTAGACATGATGGCTCTGTCTGGGCCGACATTGTACCCGACCAGTAATACCACACGCTTTTTGGGCGCTGCCGGCGATAGCTCGACAAGTACCCGCATGACGGCTCTTGATGCAATAGACATAGCGGGATACCAGGAAATCGATCCCTCTACTATGATGTTTAAAGCCCGGAAGTTTATTTTAAGAAACTCTTATATTTCGGGAGTAACTTTTGGGGAGCATAGTCAAGATACCAACTCGCTTTCCAAAGTTACAGTTCAAATTGTATATGATAGGTTTGACTACGAGTGGATATTGTATAGGCCTTCGGAAGAACTTGCAGAGCGTCTTTGGTCGGAGACATATAGAGGTAGTCTTTTGAAGCACAACCCCAACCGACTTACAAAAGAACAACTAGAAAGAATGGCAGAAATCATGGAAGAAGTGGATGTTAGCGAAGGCCTGCGGACAGAAGAACAGGCACAGGCAGCCAAAATGCAAGACCTGCAAGACGCGGTTGATGCAGACCAGGGTGGTCTTGCTGCCCTCGAAGCGGCCGGCGCCGAAGCCATGGCCGATGGTGACGATGCTGACGTCGCCGGCCCCATCGACACAGGCGATGACTTTGACGTTGACGAGGAGGCCGGCTCGATCGCGCGCGAAGAGGATGCTTTTGCTGCTGAGGTAGAGGGCAACGAGGCAGCGGCAGATGCTGCACGCGACGAGGCCGAGCTCGACGCGCTAGCCGACGAAGAACTGGCGCTCAATCGCGACGACGATGAGGCCAGGGCTCTACTACCCGATGAGTTCGAACCCCTGGACCTAGGTGATTCTGCCGACGTAGATGCAGCAGCAGAGGGCTTGGAAGGGCCCGACACCGCCGCAGAAGTAGAAGAGCATATGGAGGGTCTCGCTCCCCGGGGCACTGGCGAAACAACTGGCGGCGAGCCTATACTTGGCGGCGACGGCCCCGAGAACACCTACGCGGGCCCTGATACCAACCCGGCACTCCCCCCAGAGACGGAGAGGAATATTCTACGCGACGCCGCGGGCAGGGCAACCGATTTACCGGCGCCCGACGCTGATGATTGGGGCGATCCAACTGAGGGCCTTTATGACGACGATGCGCTCCCGGCTCCTGATGCTCCGGATCCGAGCGCGCCCAGCCCTGCATGGCTGGACCAGGCTGATGATGACGCAACTTCTGCCGATGACGTTGCAGATCTTACCGAAGGCCACGACCCCGATCCGCCGGACTCGTACGGAGATGGGCATGAGTATCCTCCTGTCGGAGTAGGTGACCAGCCCGCGCTCACCGACGAGGAGAGAGCCCAGAACTTGCAGGACCTACTCTTTGAGTATGGCGACGATCCCGACGCCGACGTCTAGTCGAGAATATTAATTTAAACAAAAACTTGTTTAGTGATATAATTACTATGAAAGAGAGGTAACTTTTGCCTAGAAATAATGAAGATCGATTTGCGGCGCCACAACCCGACACCGCAGCCCCCCCTCAAACCACACAAGAAAATCACCCACAGAGTGATCCTTTCTCTTTTGTAGTACCCACAGAATTTGTGGACTTACCGAGCTTAGGAAAGTTTTATTCACCGACTCACCCTCTACACAACAAGGAGCATGTCGAGGTAAGATACATGACAGCGAAGGAAGAGGACATCCTAACCTCTCAAAGCCTTCTGGAAAAGGGAGTGGCTCTTGATCGCTTGATTACCAATCTCTTGGTAGATAAGCGTGTTAAGGTAGAGAGCCTTTTGGTGGGAGACAAGAGCGCTGTTTTAATTGCTGCAAGGCGATCAGGGTATGGAGACATTTACGAGACGGACATTACATGTCCCGCTTGTGAGAGTATTCAGCACAGCTCTTATGACTTGGGAGTGGCACACACGCACCACGGAGGGGTTACTGATGAGGATTCAGATGCGGAAGTAACAATTAATGTAGGCGGGAATTTTGTTACCACGCTTCCGTCTAATCCAGTAACTCTTGAATTTAGATTACTCACCGGCAAAGATGAAGTAGCGCTTATGAATGCAACAGAGCGCCGTCGCAAGAAGAAGCTATCAGAACGCTTGGTTACCGATCAGCTTAACCTAATGATTGTTTCGATCAATGAATATACTGATACTAATTTGATTAGTAAGTTCGTTGATACGATGACGCTTGCTGACACAAAATATTTAAGATCTCTTTATCAAAAAGTTAATCCCAACATAGAGTTAAAGGAGGTATTCGTCTGCAATGAATGTGATCATTCAGATGATATCATATTTCCCTTTACAACCGACTTTTTTTGGCCTCAGCGATAAATATATCCAAGACGTTTACGAACAGTTTTTTACATTAAAATACCATGGTGGGTGGAGTTTTACAGAGGCATACAATTTGCCTGTTAAGCTGCGCGAATGGTTCGTTCAACGGCTTCTCAAACAGAAGACGGACGAGGCCGAAGCGATGGAATCCTCACAAGGCGAAGGGGGCCACTCCACTACTGAACTCGGTCCGGGAGTAAATCCTCCCTCCCTTTAACCCTTTAATTACTTTCAGGACTAATTAATTATGTACTCACATGAGGGCTTTATATGGATGAATTAGTACCTATTGTTGTTAATCTAAACGCTGCTAACGAAAAAAAGTTAGATGAGAGCTATCTATCAATGTTTGGAGGGGCTATCGAAATGATGCTGCAACGCATGTTTGGTGGAACAGATTTAGCTCAGGATTCCCGGTACGCGGTCCGCGGAACTGCGTCACAGGTGGCTGCTTTTGGTGATGCTTTGGCCAAAGAAAAGAACTACATGGAAACTTTCATGAAGAACGGCCTTAATAATCCTAGCAGCTTTCGTTCGCGCCACGACCTAGAACGCGCCGTCGCCAATTTTGAACGAGAAACCGGCTTGAAGTGGCCCTTCACCTAGGATTAAGTTATGGCCCTTGACGAGAAAGACCTTAACGCTTATCTAGAGCGGTCTAAATTTACCCAAGAGGAGGTAGCCCTCGCCCGAGAAGCCATTAAGCTTATGGCCGAAGGGTCCGCTCTCCAAAAAGAGCATCAGAATATTCTCAGAAGACTCCACGCAGAGCGCGCCAAAACGAACGACCAACTACGAATAGAGTTAGAAACAACTCGAGAATTAATACAAGCTGAAAAGCAGCGCAACGCATTCCTCGGTGACCATGCTCAAATTTTGGCGCAGAATCGGAATTTGCGCCAGGCGGAAGGTGATGCAATTCGAAGCGAAATCCGAGATCTTCAAACGAAGCTCGCGCAAGAAGAGGCGTCAGAAAACATAGTTGAGGGGACAGCCGCGAAGTACCGGGAACAGATCGTTGCTTTACGGCAAATTCATCAAGTATTGAACTCCAACAGTAATGCGCACGATGCGATTGAGCGTGGAACTCGCGGTGTATTAAAGACAAGTCTGGGGATCAGCAACGCATGGACAGGAACCCTTACTGGGGGTATGGTCCGAGCCGCAGCAACGGGCGACAGCATGGCCGAGGGCTTTGCTACTATGGGCCGCACTCTTCAAGACACCATATTTAGCATCGAGGGCCTCGGAAATATAGCTTTTAGTCTTCTTCAAAAAGTTCAAGAAATGACCTTCCGCAATATTAAGGCCGGCGACACCCTTAATGCTCAGTATGCCCGGGCCACCGGCCTTGTCACCGAGAACGCACAGTCTACTAGCATGTTGAGCAGCGAATTACAACGAAATCTCTATGCGACGAATGACCTTTATGCTAGTATGGAAGAGGTTAATAAGATACGCACGACATTGGCGGTGAGCAGTAGCACATTTGTTAATATGTCCGAGAGAGAGCGCAAGGCCATGTCGCGATTGGGTATTGCACTTGATAAAGCCGGCTATGGAGTAGAGTTATTAGGAAACCACCTCGATACTTTTAGCATTGGTATGGGTATGGGAAGCGCACAGATAGAGCGCTTTACGCGCGAGGTACATGCGATGGGCCAGCAGATAGGGATTACCGCGTCGCAGATGAGTAGAGATTTTGCGCCCGCTATGAAAGTGGCAATCCATTATACTGGCCGAGAAACCGAGGTGTTGAACGGGTTGATGCGCCAAGCAAAGGCCACAGGTCTTGAAATGAATAAGATGCTTGGCATTGTGGCCAAGTTTGATACCTTCGAGGGCGCAGGAGAGGCAGTCGGTAGACTTAATGCCATCCTGGGCGGCCCGTACCTCAACGCGATTCAAATGGTATATGCCACAGAGGATCAGCGTCTTGATCTTTTGAGACAATCCGTATCTGCTTCCGGTAGAAGTTTTGCATCTCTTGCGAAGTATGAGCAAAAGGCTATTATGGCAGCTGCGGGAATTAATGATATCAATACGGCCATGCAGCTGTTTGGACAATCGGCTGCGTCATACAATGTTCATATAGAAAAACAAAAAAGCCTAGAAGAGGCCGCGCGCGCTGCAACCCCCGTCTTCCAGCAACTTGCCGCCTCGGCTCAACGTCTTGCGGTCGCATTCCAACCTTTTGTTAATATGCTCACTGCTGTTTCGGACTTTTTAGCCGCGCGCATACCAGAAAGCGCCGGATCCGCTAGCCTAGCGCTGATAGGCTTTATCGGCACGCTTAAGATAGCCTATGTGGCAGTCAAGCGTGGGATATCGAACACAATCAAGTCCAAGATGGAAACCCTAGGGCTCAACCAGGCGCTGAGAATCCACCAGCTAGAACTAAACCGCACCGCACTGGCGTGGCGAAGGGTAGGAGAACAGTCCAGTAAAGCCATGAACAGACAAACATCTGCGACTCACGAACTTGGGTCAGCGATCAGGTCGGCTGCTCCTCATGGTGGCTCCGTACCGGTCCCGACTGGTGGAGGTGGTCGCCGCGGCGGAGGCGGAGGGACTCCGCGCGCGGGAGGGATGAGCAGAGGGGGCATAGGAATGCTCGCCGGTATGCTCACCATGATGTTGGCCCCAGCGCTCACCTCGGCTATCAAGGACAAAAAGAAGCGCGCTGCGACTTCCGGGGCCTTGCAGTACGGCGCCGGAGGAGCTATGCTCGGTGCCCAGATTGGTTCCCTGTTCACTCCCGCGGGCACGGCCATCGGCACGGCTATCGGTGGCGTGGGCGGCGCAGCGTACGGAGCGTACCAAGGCTATACCTCGCACCACCGCGGCATCTATGGAGGTCCTGTGCCGGGTCCCCGCGGCAAAGAGAGAACGATCCGAGCCCAAGGTGGCGAAATGGTTGTGCAGCCCGAACAGTTGGCAGCACTAGCCCGTGGCGCCGGAGACCCGGGCATCGGCCGTGCCGTAGACTCGTTAAAGGGGGTAGTTGGCTCTCTCGGTGAACAGATTAGTAATCTTGGATTCACAGTCAACAGTCTTTTAGGCATGGGTAAGGAAAAGAACGACTTGTATGTTACTGTTAATATGGACAGCCAAGAGGTAACACATCAGGTTGTCAATAATCTTGAAACCAATCCTATTTATGGATTGGCGGTATAGGAGATAGAAAAAATGGCTAACCCGGGACTTTTCAACGACGCAAAACTAAGCAAGGGCCAACAGGCCTTAGTAAAAAACGGTTTAAAATATTATGGCGACTATGGTGACGCGTGGCCCCCGGCTGATCTCGGTGCTCTTGAAACGATTCTTAAAAATGCGTTAGACGCCGGCGCCCACACTACCGTTGCAGAACTTCGTGGTCTTCTTAAAGCAGCACGAGCTGCGCAGACAGACGCCCAAAAAGATTTTAGCGCAACCACCCAGCAACTACTTGATCCCAAAACCGCCCCCCTTGTACAGTCTCGGATCCTGGGAGACGCCAATATAGAATTTCTTGAAATTGAATACCCGGCGATTAATAGAAAACTAATCCTCCCGGGCACCTTAATCACCTTCGAAGATCGATATAAACCAAAGTTCACCAAGGAAGAGGTGTATGGGCGTATGGATCCCATTGTTAGTTATCAAAATACTAGTCGATCAATTACGTTAGGGTGGGAAGTAGGACTTACTGATGGCGACGTTGAGTGGGCGTACGCGGCAATGGGAGATCTAGCCAAGCTGATGTACCCAGTATACCAGGAGGCAAACTTTAATCAACTTGGCACCGGCACTCTGGTTGCAGCGCCACTATTGCGGTTTAGTCTTCCAAACTCTAAGAAATTATTAAAGAACGTCGAGATGAATGGCATCTTGGGCGCGGTTGACTCATTCGATTACATGAAGATGTCAGCCGATCAGGGCAAGTTCGACATGATTCGTCAGGGGCACGGCCTGGCAGGAATGATCGTGCCCACCAAGCTTCTGATTACCATTTCATTTACGGTATTGCATGAGGGGGCCAAGGTTGGCTGGGTGTGGAGTAAAGAGGCAGACACCAAGGAGACCATTAACGGAGTTACAACAGAAATTAAAGGCGGTGATCTACTTACTTTCGGACAGGGGCGTGATTATCCATATGGGATGGGAAGTACCATAGATAACATGACCAAAGGAATACCAGTCGCCGACGAGGGAGACCAAGAGCCCAGCGTGAATCTACACAACGCCGATGACCGGACACTTAATGAGCGCGCCAGAAACCTTAATACTCTGCTTGACCAAACCGGTACCGGCTTGGGATAGGATAGACGAGACTAAAAATGCCTTCAAGATACGAGAACAGGATACTTTTTAAAAATGGAGCTCCAATCTATTTTCATCTATTAGAGGAGAGGGGTGTTCCTTATATCCAGCAGTATGCCACTCCCATTATGGAGAAAATTACCCAACCGCGGTATGATCGCCTCGCAGTGAGTTCACAGAAGTGGACCGTGGGAGATAGATTATATAAATTAGCAGCCAAACACTATGGAAGTTCTAATTTGTGGTGGGTAATAGCGAGGTTTAATAATAAGCCTACGGAGGCGCATTTCAAACTGGGTGACACAGTATATATTCCATTTCCCTTGGAAACTATATTGAGTTATTATAGGAATTAGAGATGGCTGGAAGTACACTCGATGATATTGTAAAATCGTCGCTCGCAGCGACGGGAGATACGCTCACCCGCACCTTGGCTTTCAATGCACAGTGCTGGCTTATAGCAAATATGTTTGAGATATCGAAACGCACCGAGGCCCACCGCGATGTCTGGCGCAAGCCCAAGCTTAAACGGGCGATTGAAACGCTTCGGGAGGGAGACAAATACCATCCCCCACCGGCGAATCCGTCCTTTCCTCGCCCACCGGAGCGAACGACTGACGCCACCCATAGCAACTTTGTCAGCTCGAAGGCTGATCTTAATGTCATGGGTGGTGATACATCCGGTCAATCCTTCGCCCCCACTGGTTTCGCAAATTTAGCGCCAATACTCAGCGATAGCAAGGGGGCCGCAACAGCTTATACAAATTTAATAAAGAAAAAGAATGCCGACAAGATTTTAGACATTCCTACGGAGCTTCTATCATTATTGGTGCCCGTCGTGCGTTTATATAAAGTTGAATATGAGTCCATGGCCGATCCAGAAGACCCCGACCGCCTAATCCCTAATCGCACTGCTCCGCCAGTTGAACGAGAGATCATTTTTGATGACTTTACAGATCCCGAACAGGTGGATGCTCTTTTTGAAGAACGTAAGGGCCGTATTTCCGGTACCGGACTTAAAAGTTTCCAATGGGCGCTCAAAGGTGTTAACCCTGCCGAGGTGGACGCCAACATAACAGCCCAATTAAAAATTTATTTTAATGATGTTGCCGATATTTTTTTCGATCAGTACCGCTCGCCGCTGGCCGATAAAAAAGCCGGCTTAAAAGGCAACGCGTCTTTTCTTGACCTTATTATATATGCTCCGCAGGCAAAGAAGGCGCCGGGGAAAAACCTAGCAGCCGATGAGCCACTGTACATGTTATATGAGGGCGTCTTTTTTGAAATAAAGGCTGTGGTAGGATGGGCAGTACCTCCTAAAGCAGCAGGCATGTTCCCCCGCGAAGACGGAACGACTTTGGAGGATTTCCAAGATTCAATTAGAAACTCTCAAACCATTCTATTTTTGCAACTAACTACTCATAAGTTTGATTTTAATCAAGATGGGACGGCTACTTTGGTTGTGAATTACAGGGCCCGATATGACAATAAGACAAAGGATGACGATATTTTTAGTCCAGATCATCGGCACTCCTATGCGACTCATAAGGACGCCGCGGCAACGTATAAGGAACTATTAGAAAAACAGAAAAAGTACCCTGAATCCCACAAGGAGGGCGACGAAGGCAACCCTCGCCTAGAAGCTCTCGCACAGGCCAGAAAGGAGACAGAAGCAGACCTGGCCGATCGCTATAATTTTCTAATAACGGAGCTCCTCGCGCGCCTCTATACGGTTGAAGCGCAACCGTCGGCCCTTGGGGCCGTGAAGGGATCGTACCCGGGTCAAGCCAGGACGCAGTCGGGCGCCTTTGTAGAGGCTAACAGTGATGAGCTTAGGGCTCTTCTTAATGGTACCGACGATATAGGGACTGGCATTGAGACGCCGACCGGACAGATCCCAGACAAGATTGGCCTAGCCCGCGGTTCTCAGATAGGGGAGTTGGGGTTTGGCGGCCGCGGTTCTGGGCAGCGCACGAAGTTCATGGCGAGCTATTTTAAGGTTGGAAAGATACAGACCTATTTTAAGGGTCATCCCAACTATCAGGAATATATTAAGCAGCTAACACAAAAGGACTACGACGCTACACGGTGGGGGGGCGACCCCGACAACCCACCAACGTTTTATAATCTGGCGCACGATAGTACGGCCCGGGTGGATCAGCAACAGAGTTCCACACATGTGAAGTATTTCTTTTTAGGAGACCTTATTGACATTGCCGCGTCCATGACAGCACCGCTAGCGTCGGCCGCCAACCGCAAGCACGCCGGCCCCAACGCGGCAAAGCTACACACACGAGAAGATATTAAGCAGGGTACTTCTGGTTTTATAACTACTGATATAGAATTTTTTAATGTTAAAAGGTTTTATAGTTTAGCCGGCGCCGAAGCTGACATCCGCAAGATCGGTACTGATGTATTTTTTCGGAAATTAAGATACGGAAGGCTCTCGTTTTCTCGAGACCAAAGAAAACAGCTATACTCACCCATTAACATTGCCTCGATCCCTATTGAATTTAATCGCTTTCTAGACTGGTATGCACAAACCGTGGCGGCTAAGCGAATGCCGTCTTATTTTCTAAATAATTTTATTATGGATGTTATAACACAGCTCGTGCGGCCGGCCCTGTCTTCGAATTGCTTTTATGGTATGCCCCCCCAGCAAACACATGTGGGAATGATAGATTTTATGGTTGATCAGGAATCAGAACTCACGGGGCTTTTGTTTCCTCATGTGCAGGGCCCTCACGGCGCCGCAAAAAGCAAGTTTACGCGCGATGACATAAAGGTCCTGGACCCGGACTTTGGCGACAGCACCAACGCGGTTTCAATAGAATATCTTAAAAAGATGCGCTGGCTCCCGGCGCCGTGCACGGCGAACCCACATATTAAGCACCCAAACTTTAATGACGAGCCGATTACTGGCATGAAAATAGGCGGTCCTCAAAAATATACAAACTTTAAAGTCATCACTCTTACTACAATACAGCCGGATATGCTGGACGGGGACGCTGTTGAAGATCACAAGTTAGGAATTTATCATTTCCAAGTCGGCGCCGACCGCGGTCTTTTAAAGAAAGCAACGTTTACTAGAACAGATGCGCCGTACTTACGCGAGGGACGCATTAATCGTGACAGAACGGCCGGCGCCGAACAGCTACGAGAGTTATATAGCGTGACCCTCAGTCTCTTTGGGACTCCCATCATTAAGCCGGGACAACTCATATATGTTTCTCCGTCACCGCTAGGCTTCGGAGACCCCCGATCGATCAACTCAGCAGCACGTTTTTTGGGGATTGGAGGATATCATATGGTCACCTCGGTTCAATCCACGATTGACACCTCCGGATACAATACCACAGTGAAGGCCCTCCACCAAGCAATGCCGGCATTGAGCGAAAAGGAAGACCTTGCTGATCTGCGCCGACGACAGCTCGCCGACGACGAGAGCAACTGGGTGATGGATCCATTAAGAGACACCGTTGGTGTCCTAGCCCCAGGGGAATAAGAAGCTGTTATGACTTTAATTCCACAATATCCTATTTCATTAGCTGAACGCGTGGAGCGATGGCAACACGGTGATCGTGTGCCCTTCATAACACCAGAAGAGTTGCGTGCTATTTTTGAAACAAGGGGTCTAGATTCAGATACCGGGATGCCCCTCGTCGACACCCATCGAGAGCGCTTCCCAGCGACCGGAAGCCTTCCATATTCGATCGAAGAAATAAGTAAACCCCTGGGAAGCAACACCCTATCCTCGCGGCAGATGTTTGAGGAACGTCAAAAGTATAAGGACGTTCCCTATTTTATGAATCTCCCAGATCCCATGGAGTCGTGGTACGACAAACTATATTTCGGAAGAGTAGACAGAATTCAGAACGGCATAATAGTCAAGCCTGTGGCAGCCAACTTTAAAGAAATTCCCAGCGAGACAAACAACGTGGTGGCTTTAAATTTTGTGGCTGACGCTTTCGCAATGTTGCAGCGTTACATGCGTTCTTTCACAGATGCAGGACTCCTTCCTACTGAAAGCGTGTATTATGGACTCCAACCGGTAGCGGCATTTAAAGATCCAGTTAAGAGTTTAGAAGCCCATCGTGCAACCTTTGCCGCGGCTTTCACATCTAGAATAAGGAGCACTCCGGCGATTAATAATAGGGTGTTAGATTTTAAATCTTATGTCAAAGAGCTTCTGAACTTCATGAAGCCCGGGGGTGCTACGATGCCCTTAACAGCAACGGGCTTTATGGTATCAAGCTTTTCTGATCCAATGATGTCGGGGTTAAGTATAGAATTGTATAATGGCGACTACGGCGATGATGCGACCAAGTTTAATAAATATATAATGGATCCAAATTTTAGATTTTTTGTGAAGGCTGCTCGTAAATTTGGCTTTTATGTTGACCGCAACGCACCGTGGCGATTAATTGCGGACCCCCTCTCGCAGCCAATGATCGATCGCCAAGGAGCGCTTGACACATCTCTCACATCGACGATGACCTATGACGATCCGTACGGGTCTATGTTTTTTAATAGATATTATGATCGCACCTATGAGTTGGATGTCAAGTCGACGGGAGGCTTCCACAGTATTGTCGCGCTGCTCTTCGGCCGTGACTTTACAGATGTTAGTATGCGCAGCGCATTAAAAAAGATGTACAATGATTTTGTTACGCAATATCCGCGCCGCAGGATACAAACCACAAGCAGCACAAGGTGCTCACCCGATCGTGCAGCCTGGACGAATACCAGATCGCCAATTACTACACAAGAAATCGACGATTTTAAAGAAACGTACTGGCTAAATCTATATTTTCAATTGCGACTACGCGAGGCCAAAGTTAGCTTTCAAGACTACCACAACAAATTTCAGATGGTAAGGCAGTTATATAAATTTCATGGACCTAATGCGCTAATGGTCGGATCGCTCACTCATGCGCAATTTGATGCACTTCTAGGACTGATGTGTTATGGACGTTACGATTCCGGTCCACGTGCTGGTGAGTGGTTCGTGGAGAACCCCGAGGTACGCAGCAGGGCTTGCGAACTGATAGGCAATCCCGAAGAATTTCTAAAAGCGCAAGGAACAGAAATGGCCGCGCGGTATATTAATAATGAGATTAAGCCCTACCTATACGATTTGCAAGTAGGGGCAAAAAAGAAGTTGACACTTGGCACGGGACCTGTTAGAATAGGATCAGTGAAAGACTACTAGGAGGCTTCTTGCATTTTCAGACGCTCGATAACAAGGGGGAGTGCCTTGGTTATTATGCCAACAACAAACTTCATTATGAAGAGGTGCCGCATGCAGCAGATAAGACGTGGTATTATTCTCCTGCCTTAAAGGATCGCTACGTAGAATACGCTCGCATTTACGCAGGAGGCGCAACCCTAACAGAAGCATGCCCAGATGAGTTTAAGTCCGTGTGGGCCAGTGTCACAAAGAGGCTGCAAGCATTCCTTAAATCTTTTAAGACAGCGCAGGTAAATCTAAACGAGACGTGCATCTACAATATAATTCCAGAGTTCTTTTTATATGAATTGTGTGATGCAAAGAATAAGATTACGCAGCATGTGTTAGAAAACTATCCTCGACCTGAGAATCATGATTTTTTAGTAGAAGTAATCAAGATGCTCGAAGACATTAAGAGGCAGCCTTTAAATATAGATATAGACCCTATCATGACAAAGCTTGTGTCGGTGAAAGGAAAAAACTTTATCAAGAAACTCCAAGAGATTAAGTGGGCATGTGATTACAACCCCTTTGGCACTGTGACGGGGCGCCTAACCACTCACCCCAAAACTTTTCCGATTCTAACCCTCCATCGAGATTTCCGCGGGTGTCTCCATCCGCAGAATGATTGGTTTCTGGAACTGGATTACAACGCGGCCGAAGTAAGGACGCTCTTAGGACTATCGGAGACTCCACAGCCCGAGGGAGACATCCACGAGTGGAATATCGAGAATATTTATGACGGAAAAGTCGATCGCCGAGAGGCCAAGCAAAAGATTTTTGAGTGGCTCTATTCTCATCGAGAAAACAAAAAGGCTGAGGCCTTTTATGATAAGAACCTCGTTAAAGAAAAGTATTGGGATGGCAAAAACATTTACACAGAGTTCGGAAGAACAATAAAAGGGGTTGACGACCATCACGCCTTGAGTTATACTGTACAGAGTACAACTAGTGATTTGGTCATGACGAAAGCAATGGAGATTCACAACAAGTTGAAAGAACTAGAAAGCAACGTGGCCTTTATGCTACATGATTCGATTGTGATTGACTTGAAGCATGAAGAGCGCCAGATGATCCCAGAACTCATGAAGATGTTTGGGGCAACTCCCTTCGGAGAGTATAAAGTGAACGTAGCTCTCGGGAAAAACTTCGGAGACATGAAAGATTTAAACATTAATGGGGCGTAAGAAATACAACAAACTCGTACGGGACCTGATCCCGGAGATCATTGAACAGTCAGGCAAGAAATGCAAGTGGCACAAGGCACAAGACCGAGCAGTCCCGACCTACCTAGGAAAAAAACTTGTGGAAGAGGCCAAAGAATTCCAGCAGAACCCTTCGAATGAAGAGCTGGCTGACATTATGGAGGTTATTTATACCATTGAAAAGGTGATGGGCCTTAATCGCTACGCGAAGATGGGGATTAAAGCATATAATCGGGGAACATTTGAAAACCGTATTGTTTTAGATTGGGTTGAGGACTGATGAACGTTATAGGTCTAGGCCGCGCAGGTTGTGCCATCGCAGATTGTTTTTCCAAGTTTCCTCAGTACGATGTGTACAAATTTGATCACAGCATCAAAGGAGATAACTGCTTTAACGTTCCAAAGAAGAAATCACACGAAGACTATGAAAAAAGCTTCCCAGATTTCAGAAAACGCTTGCAAATGATCTCCGGAGATGTTATATTCGTACTATGCGGGGCAGGAAGTATTACCGGAGCCGCTCTGAGGCTCGCAGAGCAGCTCTCAGACGTTTCTGTGACGGTTCTGTATGTCCAGCCCGATCTGGCGATGCTAAGCGAAACTGAGGCTATGCAGGAGCGCATAGTAAACAACGTACTTCAAGAATATACCCGCTCGGGTGTGTTCGAGCGTATGTATCTGGTCGCGAATACTGAAATTGAAAAGTGCATTGGGGACGTCCCAATCATCAGCTACTATGATAGCATCAACCAGGCCATTGTAAACACTCTCCACATGGTGACCGTCTTTAAAAATTCTGAGCCAATTTTGGGAACTTTTACGGAGCCTCATGAGATTGCTAGGATTTCTACCATCGGTATTGTGGACATAGAAAAAAGTGAAGAAAAATGGTTTTATGACTTGCAAATCCCACGTGATGTGGTATACTATTATGGTATCAATGAGGATGATTTGAAGACTGATGGAACACTTTTCAAGACGATTAAAAATTACATCAGAGAGAAAGTGGAAGAAAAGATCAACGTATCCTATGGAGTGTATAAAACCAACTACAAACAGAAATATTGTTATTGCGTTAAGTACAGTTCTGTGGTACAATTATATATAAATGAATTAGACGATCAGGATATTGGCTGATCGTACTCTAGCCCAACTATGAAAGGAAACAAAATGGGTATTAACTTGGATAAGATGAGAGAGAAGCTGGCCACCCTTAAGGGCACCGGCGGAGACAGGGACAGCTTTTGGCGTCCCGAAGATGGGAATCAGGACATTCGTATTGTCCCTACTCCCGATGGAGACCCCTTCAAGGAGAAGTGGTTCCATTACAACCTGGGAAACACACCGGGATTTTTATGTCCCAAACGTAACTACGGCGACGAATGTCCTGTGTGCGAGTTCGCGTCACAGCTATGGCGTGATGGGGTAGACAACAATGATGATGGCAGCAAGAAGGTTGCTAAGAGTCTGTTTGTACGACCCCGCTTTTTCTCGCCCGTAATGGTGCGCGGCGAGGAAGATAAGGGTGTGCGCATCTGGGGCTACGGCAAGATGGCTTATGAAAGTCTTCTTGGTCTCGTGCTCAATCCGGAGTATGGTGATATCACCGACCCCGAGACAGGCACCGACCTTACTATGACGTATGGCAAGCCTGCCGGCGCGTCGTTCCCGCAGACGAAGCTCGTCCCTCGACGACGTAGCTCAGAACTGTGTGAGGATATGACGCCTGATAAGTGTGCAGAACTACTGGATAGCATTCCAGATCTGGAAGGTCTCTTTGAGCGTAAGACGCCCGAAGACGTGGCGTCACTGCTTGATACCTTTATGAACTCGGGGATAGAGGACCCCGAAGCGGTTTCGTCCGAAACCCAAAAGTTCGGTGGCTCATCTACGACCACTGACACTGAAACAAACGCTGTTGACCAAGCGTTTGCCGAGCTAGGCGCTCTATAAGCCTAGCCCTCCACTCCCGCAGGGAGGCCCGGGGTTACAGGGGTCTCAAATAACACTCACTTGAAAGGAATAAAATGAGTCTAGCAGAAACTTTGAGAAACTTGAATTTGTCAGCCGATGCGGTGGCAGAACTATCATACGAGGCGGGCACTGATGTGTTCGTCCATAATGAAACCGATACTGAGGATGGCCTTCGCGAAACGGATACCGCTGAGTATCTCGCGGGCCTTGTAACCACTAAGGGGCTTACAGTCACCAGTGGCTACGCCAATGAGGAGGTCTTGCAGGCAATGCGTGATAATGATCTGCTCGAC
>Ga0080013_1000290_pt2 | contig 62175 bp, 56 predicted proteins | sample ETNvirenome_6_85_FD_69236 | JGI IMG/M metagenome (GOLD analysis project Ga0080013, IMG submission 69236) | Marine viral communities from the Pacific Ocean - ETNP_6_85 (SPADES assembly) (version 2) | ecosystem: Environmental > Aquatic > Marine > Oceanic | place: Pacific Ocean | collected 2013-06-19 | reverse complement strand
AATGAAGGAGATTTGTGAGTGGGAACTATTTTTGTGTTTAGTCTTGGATTACTTTATGCAAACTTTATGGAATGGTACGTTCACAAATATTTCTTTCACGGTTTTGGAAAAAAGCAAAATAGTGTTTTCGCTTTTCACTTAAGAGAACACCACATTGAATGCCGTAACCAACAGTTTCTAGATACTCGCTTCACAAAACGCGAAACACTGGGGCTTTTAGGGTTTTTGCTTCTTTATTTGCCGCTCTATTCTGTAGCGCCAGCATTTTATATAGCGCTGGTCCTATATGGGGCGGCATTTGTTATTGTGCACAAGCTGCAGCATCTATACCCCCAGATGGCCAAAAAGCATTTTTGGTGGCACTGGAACCACCACATGCATAATCAAAATAAAAGCTGGAATGTCGTCTTTCCCTTAATGGACTGGATTACAGGCACCCTGGAGGAACGACAAGATGAAAGTTAAAGTTGCGTTCTATAAAGGAAAGGGAAACTGGAAACATAAAATTGTGCGGTGGTGGACCAAGAGCCCCTATAGCCACGCAGAACTCATAATGCCCGATAACTATACTTGGATTAGCATCAGCCCACTTTTAAGTGCGACAGTATCAAAAAGAATTAAAACTGATTTTGATTTAGATAACTGGGATTTTGTATCCTTAGAAATTGATGAAATCCAGCACGAAGTTATTCAAGACTTTTATCAAGAAACGGAAGGTTGCAAATACGATTGGGCAGGCATGATTTTATCTCAATTATTATCTTTTAATATTAAACAAAAAAATAAGTGGTATTGTAGTGAATGGATAGCCTATGCTTTGCGCATCTCCGGTATTATTGATTGGAAAGTAATCAAAATTTATGATCAGAGCGATTTATCTCCCAAAAAGCTTTATGAAATAATCACGACTCAAAAAGAAGAACAGCAAGAATGTCTTCCGGAAAATTAATTGAAGAAATTAAAGCGGGAGATTTAGTTTTATTGAGAGAACGGCGTAAAAAATATAAAAAAAAGCCGGCGGTAATATTAAAAGTTTTGAGTGATCATGAGCGTATTTTTGTTGAATCTACGATCTGGACCGATTTTCACTATCTCGTTTACACCGAAGGTAAAACTATGTATGTGTCGGAGGGCCACATAGAACGGGTCATAAGTAGTGATGAAGAGCCGGAGATTTAAAATAGATGAATGGGTATTATATGAACCCCATATATCGGTCGGTAACACAACACTACGACTCAAAGCAGTGGTTCTGGAGGTATTAGAAAATGATTTATTCCATGATTACAGAATTTTTGTCGATGGTAGAGGCACTATTACAAAAGTGCGGGAGGAAAATCTCTTTCCTTGTGAAGAAACTACGTAATAATGAGGAGCCACCGTTCCGTTGCCCTTGCTGCGGTTTCGCTCCTTGCGACTGCGATGACCATTAAAAAGATAAAATTACTACTTTTAACAGCTTTAATAGTATTAGGGTGCCAACCAGATTATGGCATGCAATATGAGGTCATAGAAGAAATTCAACCGACCGAAGTGGTAGTAGACTCGTTTATACAACCGAGCCCCCCTACCAAACTAGATGTATTAATTGTTCTTGATACTTCGGGCTCCATGAACGATAATTTTCAACAAGTGAGTACGGGCGTCGAATTGTTACGCGGCGACATTGAAGCTTTAACATATGATTATAAAATCGGCTTTATAAACTCTGGTTTGGTTAGTCCCTATTTCGCAGGGCCCTATGATTATAATTCGGACTCTATTGATTTTTTGTTAGCTCCTTATATTTTGGGCGCCGATTGGTATGAAAGAGGGTTCCAGACGATGCATGCATTTGTCTCGACCACAGTTGAAGGAGCAGGCTTCTTCCGAGATGATGCTGATAAATTAATTATTTTCGTATCGGATGAGGACGAACAAGGAGCAATTCCTACAGATGCTTTCCACGATTGGCTTGTAGATAAGTTTAAAGAAGTCCAGCACGATGTAGTAGCGATTGTACAAGTTGAAGATGGCGAATGCGCGAGCACATGGCAATATGATGTAGGTCAGAAATATATTGATTTGGTGGCTTATTATGGTAAAGTAGGAATTGATATTTGTAGTGATTGGGAAGCATGGCTAGCCGATAGTACATTTTTAGTGGGCGAGATTGATTATATTAATTTAAGCCAAAAACCCTTGGATGGCAGCGTCGTTGTCTATAGAAATGGCCTTGAAACTGAATTATGGTATTATCTCCCTAGTACGAATACCGTGTATCTGGATTTTATACCCGATCCCGGAGAACTTATTGAAGTGGGATACGTTGTTTTATAAAAATACTTGACTTTCCTTTAAAGGGTGTTATAATATAAAAGGAGTCAAGGAGAAAAGAGTGGACCCACAAAATGAGAACAATAAAAGCTGGAAACAAGAAGGCATTTTTGCTACTTACGATGAAGCTGACAGCACACGCGCCGTACTACTATCAATGAATACCGACAATAAACTATTGGTAAAAGTGAAAAGATGCGGCCCTGGAGGAATGCGGTTTAAAGTTAAGTCGTACTATCCCCCCGAATCTAAAAAAACCAAGAAGAGGAAAAGTTAATGACAATTCATCCGGATATGTTTAATAAGAAGAAGAAAGAGCGCCCCACTGTAATGGTATCTGGCGGATTTGATCCTGTACACGCAGGACATATCCGTTTGATTCGTGGCGCCGCGCAGTATGGCGATGTAATCATTATTGCCAATTCGGACGAATGGTTATTTCGTAAAAAGGGATTTGTATTTATGGACTTCGAAGCCCGATCCGAAATTCTAAACTCTATTAAAGGTGTAGTCTTAGTTGATTCAGTCGATGATGGCGACGGAACAGTGTGCGAAGCCATTCTGCGTCATCAGCCTGATTATTTTGCAAATGGGGGCGATAGAGGAAGTACCAACACACCGGAAGTTACCATTTGTGAGGAAAATAAGATTAAACTCTTGTGGGGTGTGGGCGGAGATAAAAAATTGGCGAGTTCATCGGATCTCGTTAAAAATGTGCGCGAATTTGATGACAAACCCCCACGCCGTTATACGACTCCCGTTTCGGAAAAGTAATTATATACGCCGCGCCACCTAGTTAGTGTATGGACGCGCCCCCTATCAAGATGAAAACCCTCAAGCTTGACTCGTCCTATCGGCCTATTGAGATTATTGACGCCCTAGAGGCCTTGGTGATGTGTTTTGTAGGGAAAGCTCAAGCTATCGAAACCTACACCAAAGAAATTAAATCCGTCTCATGCGCTTTTCGACTCCCGGCAGTCATTATTTTGAATAGGATCGTCAAGTTTCGATTTAACGGCATGATACCTAATCGAGTTAACTTATTGTGGCGAGACGGGAATCAGTGTCAATATTGCACTAAGAAGTTTAGTGTGAAAGAACTGACCTTGGATCATGTGATTCCTAAAAGTCGTGGTGGGCGGAATACCTGGGAAAATTTAGTGATAGCCTGTAAAAAATGTAACCAAAAAAAGGGCGCCAAAATCCCTCAAGAGATAGGAATGTATCCTATTCGCAAGCCTACAAAGCCCCAACTTAGTGTTTTAAAAGCTGTCTCGGAAACACAAGTATCCGATTTATGGAAAAATTATTTATGGGAAAGTACTTGACAAGTGTTTAATTATAGATTATATTGTGAATTAATAGTATTATCGGTGATGGGATTTATCCTGTGCAAGATAATTGATCAATATATAATTTAATTGGGGTGTAGTTCAACCGGCAGAACGCCTGACTGTTAATCAGGAAGTTGCAGGTTCGAATCCTGCTGCCCCAGCCAGACTCATAAAAGGAGAAACAATGAGCACCAAAGAAAACGCGCAATTGCGTACAGAAGTAAGCCGCCTCAAGGGACGTCTCAGTGAATTAGTAGATGAATTGACTGTATTACGTCGTGAAGTGGATCAGTTCAAGAGCCAAGTAGTGGCGGATATCAAATATTTGAACGACCGCCAAAATGGCTAAACTACAACGCTTTACCAAGTTTAGTCTTATTTGGTATAGCCAACAATTTGCTATTCCTTTTTGGATTGTGGGGCATGTACATTTGCATCTCAACAATTATCATGATATAATAGAATGGAGTAGTTCTGCTCTGATGCACTTAATGGTAGGAGTAGGATTTTGGCTAGATTGGAAAGATTATAACCCGGGAGATTAAATGTCAACGATTGAAAAACTCAAAAAATTAAAAATAAGTCCTTCAACGGTAGCCACTTTAAGCTATGTTGAAGGGGTAGATGTATTTATTCATAATCAAACCGAAGTAGAAGATGCATTATCGGAAACTAGTGTCGTGGAAGAACTATGTGAACTCATAGCAACTCCAGGCCTTGATATCACCACTCGATATGGAACCCCTATTTTGCAAGAGCTTCGCGCTTCCACGTTGTTAGAAGAATATGAGCGAGGCACTCATGCATTCGCTCAATATTTAGCGGATGTGGTTCATGACAATTTCTATGAATTTGATTTTATCGACACCAATGTTCAAAAATATGACCACAAACGTGGTTTTTGTGAATTGCGCGCTGAAGTACAAGCCCCTGTAGGACAACTTATTGACGCTAGCGCTCTCATTAGTTCATGGACCGTTTCTGTGCCGACAGAAAACGGCATTCTAACTATTGAATAGAGCGCGACCGCTGTATCGTCGGATTATAATAACGATACGGGGCTGCCCGACCGTTACGTAGGCAGGGGTTTGCCGGTTTTCCTGAGACGTCTAAAAACCGGCCCTCTTATACACATGTTAATTAGAGTAAATCTGCCAGTTCATACTAATTAATTTCACTCACGAGGCCTTTACATATTTATGGCTAAAAAGAATTACGTTCTAGATACCAGCGCTTATTTGACCGATGCGGAAGTAATCTATAAGTTTGATAATCACGATATTTTTATCCCTCTTAAAGTATTAGAAGAAATTGATAAGCATAAGAAACGCCAAGATGTAGTGGGTTTAAACGCTCGCAAGATTATTAAGATCTTAGATGGCTTACGAGAAAAAGGAAGTCTGGAGAAGGGCATCAGGTTAGAGAAAGGCAAAGGCCTTGTGCAGACCATGTCTTACAAGAGCTTGAAAAATGCCGTCTTCCCTCCAGATTTAGATATGCGGATTCCCGATCATGTTATTATTGCTACAGCCACCGCTGTCCGTAATCAACACCCGGCCCGCAAAACCATTGTAGTATCGCGCGATATTAACATGCGCGTCATTTGCGATTCCTTGGGGATTGAAGCGCAAGACTACATAACCGAAAAAGCGGTTAGCACCTCTGAAGAACTCTACCAGGGGTTTGTAGAACACTTAGTTGATGATGCCATTATTGATAGGTTCTACAATGGCGATAAAATTTTACTAGAAACTGACGAAGCTGTTGAAACATGGTATCCTAATCAGTATATCATGATGGTATCCAATGCCAACCCCAAGAAGAGTGCCTTAGCGCGCTTTGAGACGCAGCACCTTCCCTTGAAAAAAGTAATCCATAGTACCATCCCGGATTGGAATATTAAATCAAGGAACAAGGAACAGGCGTTTGCAATCGACTTGTTGATGGATCCCAAGGTAAAGATTGTGAGTTTGGTTGGCCGCGCCGGATCCGGGAAAACCCTATGCGCTATAGCTGCTGGTCTCCAACAGACTATTGGCCTACGCGAAAATTGCTATTCTCGCTTAATTGTGTCTCGCCCCGTACAGCCCATGGGCAAAGATATTGGCTTTCTTCCGGGAACAATGGAAGAAAAAATGTTACCATGGCTGATGCCTATTCAAGACAACCTTCAATTTCTTATGGGAGGGGACAAAACTTCCTTACAACTTTATCTGGATAAAGGAAAAATTGAGATTGAAGCTCTTACCTATATCCGCGGCCGCTCAATTTCAAATGCATTCATTATTATTGATGAAGCCCAAAATTTGACGATGCATGAAGTTAAGACCATTATCACACGTATTGGTGAGGGGTCTAAGATCGTCTTAACGGGCGACATTGAACAGATTGATAATATTTATGTAAATGAAACATCTAATGGCTTGGCCCACGCAGTCGAGAAATTTAAGCATTTCCCCTTGGCCGGCCATGTAACCTTTAAAAAGGGCGAACGAAGCGATGTGGCGACACTAGCTTCAAAGGTCTTATAAATATTTGCTAAACTCATGTCGATGTGTTATACTAGAATCAGGAGCTAAAATGAACGACAACGAAAAAATTATAAGCGAAGAAACGGCGCACTTGAATCCGCTTCTTGCAACAACAGTAGAAGGCGGAGAATCGGAGATTAAAACGTTTCTCGTCAATTATGCCGGTCAGAAGCTACAACCGGAAGGAGATCGAGTGACGGTTCACATGATCGCTGAAATGCTTGCTGCAGAATTCCCCGAATTTATGTTTGCAATTGCCGAAGAGAACTTTTTGCGGGGATACCAATTAGGATTAGAAGATGCTACAACACTTGAAACAGAAGCAGAAGCTGCTGCAGGAAATGAGGAATGATTTTTATACGTCGCGAGGAACGCACGTATATTATAAAGATCAATTAGAGAATGACGATATCGATGTCGAAAACGTTGTTAGTAAAATAGAAACCCGCGTTCCTCACCATTTATTACAAAATTTAGAAATTATAGTAATCGGGTGGTTTGAAGAATTTGAAGAGCGCAAAATAAACGCGTTTTACAAAGATGGAATATTGCATATTTCTAACGAGCAAGATAACGCAGATGACCTCACCGATGATATTGTTCACGAGCTTGCTCACTCAATTGAAGAGATATATGGTTTCGAAATTTATGGGGATCAGCTTATTAAAGATGAGTTCTTACGGAAGCGAAAAATACTCCACGATAAACTCTGGGCTCTTGGTCATAAGGCCCCACTTGAATGGTTTTTGAATACTGAGTATGATAAAGAATTTGATGATTTCCTTTTTAATACCATCGGCAAAGATAAATTACGAATGATTTGCATGGGACTATTTATTAATGCATATGCGCCCATCTCGCTTCGGGAGTATTTTGCTACGGGATTTACGGACTTTTATTTATATCCCGACCACAATTTTTTAGAAAAGATGAGTCCGGCCCTCACGAAGAAGTTAATATTACTTCAAGATATAAAAAATCTTGACAACACCCTATAGAAGGGTTATAATATAGAAAATGGAGTGGTAGTGCCACATATATCGTATTCAGAACTTAAAGATTGGGCCCATTGTGCCTTTTATCACAAACTAACACGCGTCGACAAAATTGATGGATTTAAGGGAAATGCCTTTACGGCGTTTGGAACTGCAATTCATGATGTTTGCGAAAAGAAGCTATTAAAGGAAGATATTGATGACAACGAACATTTTCTCAAGTCTTTCGAGAAAAACCTAGCCAAACTACCTGAAGATGTTGAAGTCGATCCAAAGCTTGTATCGGATATGCGAGAGCAGGGCAAGAAAATTTTGCCCGAGATTGAAGATGCTTTAGATGATTATTTTGAAGAATATGAGGTTCTAGCTGTAGAGTTTCCTCTCATGCTCGATATTGAAGGTGAAGAAGATTATAAATTCAAAGGTTATATTGATGCGATTGTAGTCACGCCTGATGGCAAGATTCACATCTTCGACTGGAAGACTTGCTCATGGGGCTGGGACGCGCGCAAAAAGAACGACAAAATGGTTATTTATCAGCTAACCTTGTATAAGCACTTTTTTGCTTTGGGTGCATGTCAAGACCCCAAGAATATTGAAACACATTTTGCGCTGCTCAAAAGAACAGCCAAGAATAACAGAGTAGAGTTCTTTCGTGTCACTAGTGGCCCGAAAAAGACACAAAATGCTCTTAAGCTTTTGAATATGGCACTTTGGAATATTAAGAAAAAGCGCTATATTAAAAACAGGTTATCATGCACCGCAGGGTACGGATGCAAATTTTATAAAACCAAACATTGCCCTTAAGGAACCACATGAAAAAAATTAAGATTTTAACTTTATCTGATCATCCGCTCTCGCCATCGGGAGTGGGAACTCAAACCAAATATTTTATTGAAGCCCTGCTTAAGACAGGTCGCTATCAGTTTATCTCGCTGGGAGGTGCCATGAAACATCATGATTATACCCCCCAACAAATCGATCCTTACGGCACCGACTGGCGGATCTTCCCCGTTGACAGCTACGGTAATCCCGAAATTATCCGCTCTGTACTTCAGAAAGAAAAGCCCGATGTACTGTGGTTTATGACCGATCCCCGATTTTATGGATGGCTGTGGGAAATGGAAAATGAAATCCGCGTGCACGTTCCCATGGTATATTACCATGTATGGGATAATAAGCCTTATCCATTCTTTAATGGTCGTTACTATCGTTCGACCGATGAAATTGTATCTATTTCTAAAGTTACTCAAGAGATTGTAGAGAATGTTTCTCCCGAAATTTCCTCCCGCTATTTGCCTCATGGAGTAGATGGCACTATCTTTCGTAAACTCAAATCACCAGAAGAGGAAGCATCCGTGGAGGACCTGCGCAGCCAAATTTTAAGCGCATCTCCCCCTAAGAACGCTAATAAGAATAAAAAGATCTTTTTTTGGAATAACCGGAATGCCCGCCGCAAACAAAGCGGAACCTTGATTTGGTGGTTTAAAGAATTTTTGGATGAAGTAGGCCATGATAAAGCGTGCCTTCTTATGCATACAGATGCCCGGGATTCGCATGGTCAAGATCTCCCTCATATTATCGAACACCTAGGCATTACTGATGGGCAAGTACTACTATCTACGGAGAAACAAGATGCCGCGGCCTTAGCGCGTATGTATAATGCCGCCGATTTTACCATTAATATTTCGGATGCTGAAGGCTTCGGTCTCGCAACCTTAGAATCACTGTCCTGTGGAACCCCGATTATTGTGAATATGACCGGAGGTCTACAAGAACAGGTGACCGATGGTGAAAACTGGTTTGGATTTGGTATAGAGCCCGTCTCAAAATCAGTAATCGGCTCTTTAGCAGTTCCTTATATTTATGAAGATCGCATATCCCAAAAAGATTTTAATAATGTATTAAGTAAGGCGATCAAAATGACTCCTAAAACATATAAAAAGATGTCTATTTTAGGTCGCGAGCATGTAAGTAAAAATTATAACTTTGAAACATATCAAAGTGAGTGGGTAAAAATAATGGATGAAATAGTAGAAAAACATGGGTCCTGGGAAGCACGCCAGGGCTATCGACGTTGGCACCTATTGGAGGTAGCGTAATGAAAAAGATTTTGTTTAGGGGCCCCCTATTAACACGTTCCGGCTATGGAGAACAAGCTCGGTTTGCGATGCGCGCCCTGCGCTCACGTCCCGATCTTTTCGATATTTATATCCAGCCACTCTCATGGGGTCAGACATCCTGGATGACCGAAGAAGACGAAGAGCGGAAATGGATAGACACCACAATCGAAAAAACCATTGGATATGTTCAACAAGGCGGCCAGTTTGATGCGTCTTTTCAAGTAACCATTCCCAACGAATGGGAACGCATAGCACCAGTAAATATTGGGTTTACCGCAGGAATGGAAACTACTCGTGTAGCACCCCAATGGCTCGAAAAAGGAAATCAAATGGAAAGAATTATTGTGGTTTCCAATCATGCTAAGCGAACCTATGCGAATACGACGTATATGGCCAAAACGGCAAATGGCCAGGAAGGCGAATTGCGCCTCCACACTCCTATTGAATCGGTAAATTACCCAGTTAAAAATTTTGGAGAACCCGAAGAACTTCCTTTAAGTTTAGATTATGATGTGAACTTTGTGGTGATGGCTCAAATGGGCCCCCGCAAGAATATCCCTAACACTGTAAAGTGGTTTGTAGAAGAGTTTCAAAATGAAGAAGTTGGACTCGTGTTAAAAGTGAATATGGCTAAAAATTGTGTAATGGATCGAGAAAAACTTTATGGAGACATTAAGCGCTTTTTACACGGGAAGGAAGATCGCAAATGTAAAGTGTATCTTCTTCACGGTGATATGACAGATAGTGAAATCCACTCTTTATTCATTCATCCTAAAATTGGCGCCTTGCTAACATTATCTCACGGAGAAGGCTTTGGGCTTCCCATCTTTGAATGTGCTTATTCGGGGGTTCCTGTTGTGGCACCCGGCTGGTCCGGACAGCTAGACTTTTTAGTGGATAAGTCCACCGGCGAAGACTATTTTTATAATGTGGAGTATGATATCCAACCCATCCCACAAAACGTAGTGTGGGATGGAGTTATCGTGAAAGAATCGATGTGGGCCATTCCCCGAGAACACTCTGCTAAACAACAGATGCGGAGATGCTATAATGATTTAACTACAGGAAAAGATAATCCCGCCACCACTATGTCTCAGACTAATGCCACGCGATTACATGTAGAGTTTGCGAAAGAAAAACAAAACGCTCACATGGTAGCGGAGGTTTGTGCTGCGCTGAACCTCGACCCCGATCAAACTTCTGGTACAGAGGTATTGGAGTTTGAATAGTGCAACAGATAGTTTATATTGCTGATTTTTTTATAGATCAAATTGCCGGCGGAGCAGAAATTTATGATGATATTTTAATAAAACTCTTTGAAGCGGACAACATTAAAGTTGTGAAATTCACAAATAAAGACTTGACACCAAAACACATCAATCTTTATCGAGAATCTGGCTTTCATTTTATAGTATCGAATTTCACCTTGATGTCAGATCCAGTCTCCTCCCAACTCGTCAGCCATCCGGGCTCCTATAGTATCATGGAGCATGATCACAAATATATCAAAACCAGAAACCCGAGTGTATTCCCAGATTTTCTGGCTCCTTCTGATATGATTGTAAATCGAGAGATTTATACAAATGCTAAAAATGTTTTTGCACAATCTTCAATTCAAGCAGAGTGTATTCGCAAAAATCTTAAAATCAATAATGTTATTAATTTGGGCATGAGTCTCTGGACTGATGAGCAATTGGCTATTATCGAAGCCAACATGGACAACCCTAAAAAAGCAGATGCCTCAGTAATCGACAGTCGGAACCCCACAAAGAATACAGACGTCTCAGTAGCTTATTGTGAGCAGCAAGGAATTCCATATACGCTCGTTGCTTCGCCAGATTACAAGAGCTTTATTAAGCAACTATCCGAACACGAAACACATGTGTTTATACCCCGTGTTCTTGAGAGCTTTAATAGAGTCTTGTTAGAAGCACGCATGTTGAACTGTAAATTAAAAACCACCCATCTTAATGGCTGCCTATCGGAAGAATGGTTTAAACACTATAAAGGAAAAGAACTGCTGGAATTTGTGCGCACTCAACGTGTCCGAGTATATAATGATATTAAAAATAATGTTTTTGCTCCCGCGCCACCGCAAACAACCGAGCCACACTCAGACATCACAGTGATTCTAAACGCCTACCGACGTCCTTATAATTTAAAAATGCAAATCGAAGCACTGCGAAACCAAAGCCGGCCACCCAAACACATTTGGCTATGGGTCAACGCACATGAAGATAATGAGGGCTTTGACTTTAAGAGCCTCAATGTAGATCGCGTGTTTGCGAATGATTATAATTGGAAGTTTTACGGGCGCTTTGCTGCAGCGTTGCTGGCTGATACCGAGTATATCGCCATTTATGATGATGATACCATTCCTGGCAATCGGTGGCATGAAAATTGTTTAACTACGATGAAAACACACGAGGGTATCCTCGGAAGTGCCGGCATTTTATTAAACAGTGATCGCTATATGAATCACCAACGGTGCGGGTGGCCCACACAGAATGCGGAGACTACCGAAGTAGATTTAGTGGGTCACGCGTGGTTTTTTAAACGCGATTGGCTCCGTTATTTATGGCAAGAAAAGCCGACCACTTGGGATAACGGGGAAGATATTCAGTTCGCATTCATGGCCAAAATCCATGGTGGTGTTCCAACCTATTGCCCCCCACATCCCCCCGATGATAAAACTCTACATGGCTCCATTTTAGGAAATGAATTAGGAATCGACAATAAGGCGACATCCACCAATTCGAGTGTTTCACACGAGCAATTTTTTAGCGAAAGAGACGGGTGTGTACAAGCCGGTCTAAAACAAGGCTGGAAAACAGTGAGAGGGGTGAAGTTATGATTTTAACAAGCTTTGGTACACGCCCGGAATATATTAAAATTAAGCCTTTGTTGGAAGCCTTTAAAGGAAAGATACCTTATCGTTTGCTTTTTACGGGCCAACACGTTGATTTATTAAATAGCTTGCAAGAAGATCTTATGCGTCTAAAAGTAGAAGCGGGAATTAATCGCCTAGACTCTATTGTGGCGGCAGTGATGAATAACGATGATATCTTTAAAGATATAGACGCAGTACTAGTCCAGGGAGATACAACTTCTGTATTGGCTGTGGCCCTGGCTGCTTTCCATCGCAAGATTAAGATTATTCATCTTGAAGCCGGCCTACGAACTTATAACAAAGAACACCCATATCCAGAGGAATTCAATCGGCGCGCCGTCTCCTGCATGGCAGATATTAATTTATGCCCTACGGAAGAGTCGCTTAACAACTTAGTGAAGGAAAGCGCCCCCGGCCGCGCTTACCTAGTAGGGAATACCGTCTTAGATAACTTGGTTCACATCCAGCCAGAATATAAAAATCATGTGGTGGTTACAATGCATCGTCGCGAAAATCATGCTTTAATGGCTAAGTGGTTTGGCGAGTTAGAACGCCTAGCTCAAGAAAACCCGGAACTAGAGTTTATATTACCCATTCATCCTAATCCCAACGTCCAGAAACATCGGCATTTGCTTAAGAAAGTGACAGTGATTGAGCCTCAAGCGTATGGAGATTTTCTTCAGCTTCTTTCGACGTGCTTTATGGTTATTACCGATAGCGGCGGCCTTCAAGAAGAATCCTCATTTTTTAAGAAAAAATGTATTGTATGTCGTGAGAAAACAGAACGCATTGAAGGTATGGGAACATTTTCATTTATGACCTCTGCGGATGAGTTAAATAACCTATTTTATACTCTAAAAGCCGACCATGTTCCAATCGGAGAGTGCCCTTATGGCGACGGCCAATCGGCTGCTCGTATTACTGATATTTTATTAGCGGAATTAACATGAAAGAATTTATGGGTGAATTTAACCGCATCCTTTTAAGGCTCCAAAAAAACCAACCATTCGCTTTTAGCCGGTTTTCAGATGGAGAATTGTTTATTATGCAAAATAAGACCGTCATATTGGCTAAAGATCATTATGTGACAGGAAAAATTAAAGGTCCGAACGTTTATACTGAGGAAGAACAAAAAGAGTTTTTACCGGAGCGAGATCAATTTTATCGCCAACGCCTCATTGATTGTTTTAAGCACACCCAAGATAATTATTTCAAAGGTATATGCACTTCCAGTGACCCTCACTTAGCCAATGAAAATTTTCAATATCAAATAGACCTCCATGGCGGAGATCATGAAACATTAACTTTTTCCAATCTTTTGATTAACGCGAATTATCGGCGGTTTATAGAAGAAATAGTTCCTCTGTTTGCGACCCGGGATATTATTTATGTTGTCAATCGTCTAGCAAACACAGAAAGATTGCCCTTTAATATTAAGAAGAAGTTTGAAATTGGATCCAATTGTATGATTAATGATTATCATATTGTGGAAGAAATAAAAGAGTATATTGCTAAAAACAAGATTAGAGATCATATTGTTTTATGCTCTGCGGCATCTTTAAGTAATTTTATAATTCACGATTGTTTTATCGAAAACAACGCAAACACATTTCTAGATATTGGAAGCTGTTTAAACCCTTTATTATCTCTGGAGGGGTGGAAATATACGCGCGGCTATTTAACTCATTATTGGCTCGACAGCAAGAGTCCCTTTGGAGAACAGGTGGACTTATGGCAATAGATCAGCCCCTTTATATTGTGATGTTTGTGGAAGGAGAATATGGAAAACTCATAAAAGATATAGCGATTCCCTCCATCATCAAAGTTGACCCTACAATTGATCCATCTAGACATATTTTTCTACTCCATGGATCTGTCTCGATCCCCGAGCACTTGGATGAAGAATCAGCGCGCTTTGATTGGGCCGGAATGACTGATTATAGGCCTTACAAAGAATTGATGCGACTCCGTATCAAAAGATATGAAGAAGCATTACAGATATTACCGCCAGACTCAAAAGTCTTATTTTTAGATTGTGACGTCATAGCGACGGCGCCCTTTAAACAAGAAATCTTGGATTACCTAGATCACTATGATTTTGTTATGCAGTCTAACTATATTGCGGGAATTTGGGGAGTAAAGAACAACAATCGCACCCTAGCATTTTTTAAACGCTTTCGTGAGATAATCGATAATATCGAGCCTCAAGATCGCCAGGATGGCTATCCTCAATTTGAATTAGGGGAAACTCTTACCACTTCTATTGAAGAGAAGAAGCTTAGTGTATTAGAGTTACCTCCATCATATGGATATTTGCGCCTCGATAATAGAATATATCATGCTATTAACGGTGGGTTCTCCGTCGATGCTAAAGCCATTACCTTGTTTGCTGCCGCTATGTTAATAGGTGAAATGAGAGCGAACAACTGGAAAAGATGGGATCCTTGGGAACTCGAAATTTTAAAAGATCGCCATTCCAAACATAATCTTACTTATGTGGCAGCATTCTACGAAGCAGACGTATCAAAAATTAATGAAATCATCGCAACGGATGACGGCGGCGCCGATTGGAGTCAACTCCCTAACGACTACCAAGTCGAGCCTTACAGTATTATACACAATCTTTTGCAGAACGATCAGAAGATCTGCATTGCAAATAATATGGACTTTACCCCGGAGGATCAGAATCCCCGTTTTGCATCAATACTCACAAAAGAGACCTGGACAGGATGGATAGACAATTTAAACTCGTAAAAAATAGCCCTAAATATTGGGAGTTTATTCGCACTTTGCGGAACATGGATGGAATTCGCGAAGGGTTTGTTCAACAAGAGCTTATTGATGAGATCCAACATGCCACCTATATGCTTCAATATAATAATAATTTTTGGATTTGTCTTGACAATAATGTCCCTATGGGTTATGTTGGAATTATAAACGACGATATTCGTGTGGCCACCCATCCGAATTTTCAAGGACAAGGTGTAGCTGCTTTTATGATTAATGAAGCTATGAACCTTCACCCCAACGCGGCCGCCAAAGTCAAATTAGACAACACAGCTAGCTTGCGTTTATTTGAAAGTTGTGGTTTTACCAAAAAGTATTATCTCTTGGAGAAAGATGCTCCATAACCCCTACAAGATAGTTCAAATGTTCGAAGAAGAAATAGCTCACTACACCGGCGCACCATATGCTGTATCGGTTAATAGCTGCACAAATGCCCTCTTTTTATGTTGTAAATATCTCGACGTCAAAGACGTAGAAATCCCCGCGCGCACTTATTTGTCGGTACCGCAGTCTATTATTCAAGCCGGGGGCCATCCAGTGTTTAATGATAAGCTGGAGTGGGAAGGGATATACCAATTAGCTCCCTACCCGATTTACGACGCTGCAAAACGACTTACATCAGCCATGTATATTCCGGGTACTTATATGTGTTTGTCTTTTCATATTAAAAAACATTTAAAAATTGGAAAGGGTGGCATGATTTTAACTGACGATGCTGCAGCAGTGCAATGGCTACGACGAGCGCGCTATGAGGGAAGAAGCGAAGTAAAATATCATCAAGACAATATTGATAGCGAAGGATGGAATATGTATATGACGCCCGAACAAGCTACCCGCGGCCTGATGCTTATGCAAAATTATCCTGAGCATATGCCTGATATTCCTGAAAATCCGCCTTATCGTGATTTGAGAGAATTTGCGCTTTTTAATAAATATATAAAAAAATAAAAGAGGTAGACATACATGGAAAGAAGTGATATAATAAATCAATTGATTAAGACTTATAATTACCATTCATATTTGGAGATCGGATATGGAACTGGTTATACATTTCACAAGATTAAGGCTCCAACGAAAGTAGGAGTAGATGGAGGCAACGGCACTCCGTTGGGAGATGAGACTGTAGTCCGATTAAGATCGGAAGATTATTTTAAGATGGCCAAAGAACAAGGAGTGAGCAAATATGATATTATTTTTATTGATGGTTCACATTTGTGTGAAGACGTTATAAAAGATCTTAGTTCGGCTTTGGAATTTCTCAACGAAGAAGGAAGTATTGTTATGCATGATTGTAGCCCTCCGAATATTTACTACCAAGAACGCAGCCAGTCTCCGCATGCTCCCGGCTGGACAGGAGATGTGTGGAAAGCGTTTGTACAGTTTAGAGCTACACGGCCGGACCTCGAAATGTGTGTGGTGGATACCGACTACGGATGCGGAATCGTAAGGAAAGGCTCTCAGCAAATTTTAGATATAGATATAGAAAAAGATTTGACTTATGAAAATCTGGACGCGTCCCGCACCGAATGGCTAAGCCTTATTTCACCAGAAGAATTTATAGGGAGACACGGATGATTCATATAGTTACCATTCACCACGAGACAGACAAATTTATTGATTTACAGGATAAATATTTTCACCGATACACCTATGGGTCCTATAAAATATATGCCGGCTTGTGTAACGCAAATATCGATCATTATGTCAGCGCCCAGCAAAATGGCGAATATGAACACTTTGAATTTGTCGATCTCAACGAGGTGGAGAACCAACATTGGTACCGCATGAATTATTTAACGCAATATATTGCTGCAGCCAATCCAAACCTTAGCGACGAGGATTGGCTGGTGTTTGTAGATGGAGATGCCTTTCCAGTATGGCCTTGGGAAGAACCGATTAGCTCCCTGTTAAATCGGGACGGATTGCAGGTAGTTGCTGTATCCCGGACAGAAAATCCCGAACCCCTCCTCGATGATTTTCTCAAACCCTATCCTCATCCTTGTTTTTGTGCTACCCCCTTAAAGTGGTGGATTGACAACGCTCTCGCGTGGGAACTACACGGCGCGCAGATTCAAACTGCGGGCCCACTTCTTAAACTTTGGCTACACGAGAATGAGTATAATTGGGCCGGCATGTCACGCACCAATCTCTACAACCTCCACCCCTTATATTTTGGAATATATGGAGGAATAATCTATCATCACGGCGCCGGCAATCGCATGGTTTACGATTCTATCGACATATGGCCCCGTCGCCAACTAGGAGCCGCCACGGATCTAGATATAAGATACCCCAGCATTCCCGCTGTAAATAAACGCTTGTCCGATCTAGTGTTTAATGAAATAATATCCGACGATGAATTTATTAATGTTTATCTAATGGGGAGACCGGGATGAGATTAATTATAGGCACAGGCAAAACATCAGCAATTATTCAGAACGAAAACGATATCGTTTTATCGCGACGAGATTGTGATATAACCAATTGGGTAAAACTATCGCGACTCATTAAAGAAATTAAACCGGATATAGTAATTAATTGTGCGGCCAAAACCAACTTAGAGCATTGTGAAGAGAACAAGTTAGTAGCATATGCGACTAATACGCAAGGTGTTATGAACATTTTACACATCTGTGCGGATTTAAAAGCGCAATTTGTTCATATTAGTAGTGGGTGTTTGTTCGATGGAAATAAAGAAGTCGCCACTGAAGAGAGCACTCCAACTCCTGGAGTATGGTATACTCATACCAAACTCTGGGCAGATCAATATATCGAAGCTTATGGATATGATAACTATTTGATTTTACGACCTCGACAGATGATCTCCGCCGTCGCGCATCCTACTAATATGCTAACTAAGTTTGCCAATTATGATGAAATTTATGCGCACGCAGAACCCAACTCGGTAACAGCCGTAGAAGATTTTAAATTAATGTTAGAACATTTAATAGGATGTGAGGCCCATGGAATTTTTAATTGTTGTAATGAAGGCACCCTAACCCCCTATGAAATCGCCCAAGGCGTTAAGAAGTATATTAATCCGGATTTGATCGTGCGGCCAGCCACTTACGATTTCACTCTAACCTTACAACCAAACCGGCGGGTGAATACAATTTTATCCACCGAAAAACTTAAAAACACGGGGTATACTCCTCGTAATGCGCAGGAAGCGCTTCAATGGACACTGGAAAATTATGCTTGATATTGCTTTGATTGTTAACACTGTATCTAAAAATAGTGATTTATGGAAGTTGTTTTTTGGACAACTAGAACGACACCTAGGCGGAGAATTTAAAAAATATGTTTTTGTGGATGAGGGTAATGATGATATCCCCTCGGATTGTGAAACAATCCTATATGACAAGGAACAAATATTTCAAGAACAGTTTTCTTCTTGTATTGCGAAAGTGCCGGAAAAATATTGTATCTATATTTCGGAAGATTATATTCTTTATGAAGACGTCCGTTTGGATTTAATAGAAGAATATCATAAAGTAATGGAACGTCATCCTGTCCTATCTTTCATTAGGTTTGTGCGCGGAGGAGTGATAGATATGGGAATGTCTAATTATCGTCATTACAACGATCTATACGAATTATCGACAGCGCTCCCCTACTTTTATACCGGGCAAGTAGCCTTATGGCGAACCCGCGACTTAGAAAAAATTCATGTAGAAGGACCAAAGCTGCATATTGGTAACAATGACTGGGAGAATTCGTTTGAATATCAGGCCACTAAAGTGTGTCAAGACTTACACTTAAAAGGCCTCTATTGTTATCATGGCGAACCCAAGCGGGGAATTTATCATTATGATACTATTGTGTTCCCCCATATTTGCACTGCGCTGGTCAAAGGACAATGGAACATGGCCGAATATAAGATGGAACTGACCCCCCTGCTTGACGACTATAAGATCGATACTATACCCCGCGGCGAATATAATGCTAATCCTTAAAGACTTGTCGGCCGAAGTTCCCGACACCAACGCATTCCATTGGCATCTCGATGAGCAATCCACCCCGAGCACCGAAGACGTATTGATGTATGGATACAATGCCAGTGATAATAAAAAGTTACAGGAAAAATATAATAATTTTAAAAGAAAAATATATTTTAATAATTGGGCACCTTGTGAATTCGCTCAACAGCGCACCCCTACGTTTGACGCCATAGATAAAGAAGAATGGTTTGACGAGGTCTATTCAATCTGTCCCTATAGCAGCAAGTGGTTAAATAAATTAGGCGCGAATCCTACCTATAAAGGTATTTTTTATCCTTTTCACACGTCTTTAATCCCACCTTCTGAAGAAAAGAAGTATGATGTAATTTATCATGGCGGGATCCACGGCGAAGAGCACGTCGATTGTCTACGTGCTATATCGAATTTTAATTATCGATATTGTACGATGACGCACCACATCAATGAGATGACCGCGCGCTGCGTGCCCTTTGCTACTAATGTGAATTTGATCTTTAAAGACAAAATTCAACTTATTGCTCAAAGTAAAATTTCCATCTGTTATAATTTGGTGCACGTCTCACCACAACACATCCCAACTATTCAATCATATGAACAATGGAAAGACAACGAAGCATTTAGTGAAATAGGCAAATGGAATGTAATGCCTCAATTTAAAACGCGTATGCATGAAGCAGCTATAGCAAAGACAGTAAATCTAGTTTTAAAAGATAGTTGGAATATTGCTGAACGTTATTATGAACCGGATTTAGACTTTGTTTACTTTAATGATGTAGAAGATTTAGAGAATAAAATAAAGGAAATTAAAAATAATTGGGAAGATTATATCCCCATGACGGAGAGAGCTTACAAGAAGGCACTCAACTATACAACAGAGAATTTTATTACCGAGATAAGGAGAAACAATGAATTGTAGATCATGTAACACGGAAGGCTTAGAATTAATTTTAGACTTAGGAAATCAACCATGGTGCAATGATTTTTTAACCGAAGAACAACTCGGAAATGAAACCTTGTACCCTTTACGTCTCAACTATTGCCAGGAGTGCGAACTTCTTCAGTTGGACCATACCGTCCCCAAAGAAACCATGTTCGGAGATCACTGTTATTTGTCGGGTATGACACAAACTTTGATTAATCATTTTTACGATGTCGCGACCGAAAACGTAGAACAATTTCAGATGGCGCCCACGGACTTGGTAGTAGACATCGGCGGAAACGATGGAAGCCAGTTGCTTCAATATCAGAAAGCCGGTATTGAAAATGTATTAAACATAGAATGCGCCAAGCGCGTTTCAGAAATATCTCAACAAAATGGTATCCCCACCGTTGCCGAATACTTTAATCGCCAGAGCGTAGAAGAGCACATAGGCGCCAAAACGGTGAAGCTTTATAATGCTTCGGGAGTGTTCTTTCATTTGGAGGAACTCCACAGCGTTATTGATGGAATCAAGTATTCTCTCCGTGATGATGGGGTCTTGATTGTACAATTTATGTACGCAGGTACCATGATCGAGAAGTTAAATTTTGATACCATTTACCACGAACATTTGTGTTACTACACGATGCGAAGCCTTAACAATTTATTGCGCCCTTATGGCCTTGAAATATTTGATGCTTATTATTCCGAGATTCATAGTGGATCTATAATTTCTAAAATCACGCATATCGATGGTTTGCTGAACGTTAAAACCAAGCGCTTTTTAGAGTTGCTCGAAAAAGACAAAAAGTATACTTATGAAGCCTTTAAGAAGTTTGCCACCACTATCGAAGCCCAACGCAGCGATTTAAAAATAGTTTTAGAGGCTTATAAAAAAGAGAATAAAACCATCTATGCTTATGGTGCACCTGCAAAAGGTAACACTCTCTTGAATTATTTCGGAATAGATAAAAATTTAGTGGACAAAGCTGTGGAGATTAATGAACTTAAGATTGGAACTTACCTTCCTCAATCTCATATTCCGATCACGCTGGAAGACAAAAATGACCTGCCCGATTATTATTTGTTATTGTCTCATAATTTTGCGACTGAGATTATTAGTAAAAACCAAGATATTATGGATGCTGGGGTAAAATTTATTATTCCGTTTCCCCGTGTCCAAATCGTGAGTAATCTATGAAAAGCTGCTTAGTAACCGGCGCGACGGGATTTTTAGGAAGTCACCTCACCCGCAAACTAGAAGAATTAGGATTTAAGGTTTATATTTCTAATACCCAAATAGCCAATCTAATGAAAGTGGAAAATTTATATATTTATAATGATATTAAATTTGACCATATCTTCCACCTCGCGGCTGTGACTAAAGCCGGCGATTATTGTATGCATCACCAGGGCGATCAATGGCTCTTTAACCAAGCCTTGAACACAAATATACTACAGTATTGGAAAGAACATCAACCACAAGCTAAAATGGTTTGTATGGGAACTAGCTGCTCTTATTCTCCGGGTACCCAAATGGCAGAAGACAATTACCTTCTAGGAGAACCAGAGCCGAGCCTTTATACTTACGCAATGACCAAGCGCATGCTGTTGGTAGGGCTCCAGTCGCTTCAGCAGCAATATGGATTAGAGTGGGTCTATTTTATTCCTTCTACTTTATTCGGCCCTGGTTTCGAATTAGATGATAATCATTTTATTTTTGATTTTATACGAAACTGTTATAATGCTAAACAGGGAGATGGAAAGTTTATTTTATGGGGAGACGGTGAACAGCGCCGAGAATTAATTTATATCGATGACGCCATTGATGCGATGATTGCTTTGATGGACACTGAAAATGAGGTATTTAATTTGGGCTCCGGCCAAGACTTTACGATCAATGAATTTGCCCGATTAGTATGCGAGATTAATGACTATGATTATGCATTAGTAGAACATGATTTAAGCAAATATATTGGCGTTTTAGAAAAAAAGGTTGACACCAGCAAAGTATTGAGTTATATTGAAAAAGAGATTTATTTAAAAACTTCTTTACAAGAAGGATTACAAAAATCCATAGACTATTTTATTAACGCGTCACAAGGACTTAAATGATATCACATAAAAAGAAGCTTGTATTTATTCATATTCCTAAAACCGGTGGAAAGACACTGAGTAAATTCCTGGCGCCCTATTGCGATGAGGAGTCTTTACGGCTATTTAGCCCTATGATCGCTGGGGGCAATTTACATGCCTCGTGGGGAGACTACATAGAATATTACGGGCCCAAAATCGCCGAATATGATGTGGTTAGTATTGTAAGAAATCCGTGGGAAAAAGCTCTCTCCCTCGCTACCCACCAAGCGGATATGTATTATAAAACAAAGAATCTTGCTCTCCCTGACGACTGGAAATTTACATCCAACTGGAGCGAATACTTTACAGAAATATTGGACCGGCCATATAGACATGGATTCTGGCCACATAGTCACTTTACTTTTTGGACAAATTACGAAACTTATCGTGACAATATAGACAACCATTTGGTCGAATCCGAATGGCCGGCCCAAACCTGTGTAGCCGGCTGGCAGATGATAATGGATAGAATTCGTTATCCCACTCATATTGTTAGATTTGAAAATTATAGTCAAGATGTAGAGTCCCTTCTACAGCACTATGATATTAAATATGATCGTGCGGAGGTGGGTCGAAAGACGAATGCAAGTAAGCACAGTCACTACCGAGAATATTATAGTTCACGGGAACAAGTCGAGGCTATAAACAGGACATGTGGCTTCGATATCCAGGCTTTTGGATATGTATATTAGATATAATAGAGAGAAATATTAGATGAAAGTTTTAATTACCGGCGGAGCCGGTTATATTGGTAGCGAATTAATTGAATATTTATTGCCACGTTTCGATGTGACCGTGGTCGATAATTTAATGTACGACGCGTCATCATTGCTGCGCTACACCCAAAATCCACGATTTAAGTTTGTACGCGCAGACATTCGTGATTTAAAAACGCTCAAAAAATTGTTAGACTCCCATGATATTATTATACCTCTCGCCGCATTAGTAGGTTTTCCTTTGTGCGACCGAGACCCCCGCGGCGCCCATGAGATTAACTTTGAAGTGAACCAATGGATTGCAGATACTAAAAGCGACGATCAGCTAGTAATCTATCCATGTACCAATTCAGGCTATGGAGTAAGCCGCGATGGCTCCGTATGTACCGAAGAATCGCCTTTAAACCCCGTTTCCTTGTATGGAAAAACCAAAGTCGCAGCAGAAGGCGCTTATAAAAATGTGGAGAACCATGTAACGTTTAGGCTCGCGACAGTCTTCGGCCCAAGCGCAAGAATGAGAACGGATTTATTGGTAAACAATTTTACGCTTAAAGCCTTGAAAGAAAGACTCTTGGTATTATACGAATGTGAATTTATGCGTAATTATGTACACATCGCCGATGTATGTCGAGCTTTTACCTACGTTATAGATAATTGGGAAAATTGTAAAAATGACACTTACAACGTGGGCAACGACGCCATTAATATGAATAAGCTACAGTTAGCCCAGAAGATTCAAGAACATCTTCCTTTGGAGATCATTAAAGCTGAATTTACTTCTGATCCGGACGTCCGTGATTATATTGTGAGCAGTGAAAAGTTTTATTCCAAAGGGTTTGAGTGCCAATATGATCTCGACGATGGAATTCGACAACTTATAACAGCTTATTCTATTATTGATGCGCCCTGGTACGCCAACTATTAATATGACTTATGTGTTTGACATTGACGGTACAATATGCACCAAAGCTGTAGATTTTGATTATGAAGGATCTGAGCCCATTGTAGAGCGTATTAAGATCATAAACACTCTCTATGGCGAGGGTCATACTATTATTTTTCAAACTGCGCGCGGCATGGGGCGGTTTAAGAACGATGCCGAAAAAGCTATTGAAACGTTTTATACAATGACAGAAAAACAACTAAAAGAATGGAATGTTAAATATCATGCACTTTTTCTAGGAAAGCCGGCTGGCGATTTATACATCGATGACAAGGGTATCCGGGATATCGATTTTTTTAAAACAATGAAGGAAACTTATAATGAGCACCACAACCCCTAAATTGCCCATGACTCACGTAGAAAAAGGTTGGGGTTGGGAACGTTGGATAGTAAATTGCGAAGAATATTGCGGAAAGCTGCTGTTTTTCAACAAAGGAAAACGTTGCTCTTGGCACTTTCATAAATTAAAGGACGAAGTATTTTATTTACAGTCCGGAAAGCTAATGGTCTATTATTCCGACGAGGATGATATTTCAACAGCCAAACAACAGCTATTAAAGCCCGGCCAGAATTTTCATGTCTACCGCGGCCTAAGACACCAGATGGTCGCCTTAGAAGACTGCGAACTTTTTGAGTTCTCAACACAACATTTCGATACAGATAGCTACAGAATCATAAAAGGAGATTAAAAGTGATCAAAGTACATGCACCAATAGAGATAATAACAGACCACCCCCACCCGGAGGATTCCCCAGATTATTTTGAGCCGGCAGGAAGCGTAGAAGATAACCATAGTAACGCCTACTTTATTTATGAACTGGATCGCCGCTTTCATGGCCTTCCTTATAGATTAATGGATTTAGGGTGCGCCGGCGGCCAATTTGCGGTTGATATACATAACAAAGGCGCTCCATGGGTGGGAGTTGGTGTTGAAGGTGGCAACATCCATGGAATGACCGGAAGCTTTGAAACCCGAGCAATGGAAACTGGAGTTCTCACTCAAGCCCGAGGCGCAGATAATTGGACCCTCTATAAAGATGAGTGTTTGTTTAATGCCGATATTAGTAAACCTTTCGACATCGTGATTAAGGATACTGGTGAACCCGAGTGGAAAGGTGCTGTTGGGCAGCGCCTGACGTTTGATATTATCACAGCTTATGAGTTTTTAGAACACCCTCTTCCTACCGATATTCCCCACATTCTTCAAAATGTTAAGAAACATCTGGCGCCTTCAGGCCTCTTTATAGGGACTATCAACCTGTCTCCTGGGTTTCATCATAGGTGTGCTAAGCCCGTACAATGGTGGCGAGATATGTATGATGAGCAAGGATTTATATTAGATTTTTATCCCTTTCAAACTTCTCCCCGTACTGGGCATGCCTACCTGTATCAATTATTGCACCACATACAGGCACACGGCCCTGATGTTTATATGATCGATGAAAGTGTAATGCCACCGGCCGAATTACGTCCTCCGAACATGGCCTCCACATTCACGGATGGGGCCCCCATTGAACTTAATAATGAAAATCTTCCTTTTTGTGCAACGCACAAGGAAGTTTTCAAATGACAATAAATCGTAAGTATCTCCCCACCCTATCCGAACTAATAGATCGTCTCTCTATTGCGCAATTAAAAGAAGTTTTTATAGCAGATCACAAAGAAGAATACGCGCAGGAGATTGCGGATATAGTTCATGATATTCAGATAATCCTCGACAATGCCGAGAGCGTCGACGCCGAAGTAATCCGCGCCATCGTAGTATTATCTCAGATGAACTTACATATTTGGCATAATGAATCCAACTATCGTAAAGGTATTAAAGATGGGAACAATTTGGAATTGACCCACGGACTCAATGGAATCCGGAATACTGCCAAGAACAAAATTCAAGAAATTGTCGGAGGCCGTAAAGATTATAAAATTGACTGCTTGGCCGCTGAATTTAAAGATTGGGATATTAGCTGGAAATGAAAGTATTGGTGATTGGAGATAGCTGCAAAGATGTGTATGTGTATGGACAATGCGAACGCTTATGCCCCGATGCCCCGGTGCCTGTATTTATCCCCGCGCGCCGGGAAGAGAATCAAGGAATGGCGGGGAACGTACAGCGAAATTTAGAAGCCCTTAATGTAGATTGTGACATTGTGACCAATACTAGCGAAGTAACCAAAACCCGATATGTAGAAGAGAAAACTAACCACATGATTGTTCGTATTGATTCCGGAGAAGAGAAGATTAAAAGAATAGACAACTTGCACCTTGTTGAACTCGAAAAATACGACGCTATCGTGGTCTCTGATTATAACAAAGGCTTTCTGACATCCTCAGACATTGAATATGTCTCTCAGAACCACTCCTTGGTTTTTTTAGATACTAAAAAGTGGCTTGGCGAATGGGCTAAGGACATAACTTTTATTAAAATTAATGAAGTAGAATATGCTAAAACCGCCCACACTATCGAAGGAAAAGAGTGGACTTGGAAAAATTTGATTATAACATTAGGTTCTAGAGGGTGTCGGTACCGAGATCAATCTTACACAGTAGAGAAAGTAGAGATTAAAGATCTCTCGGGCGCCGGGGATAGCTTTCTAGCCGGCTTAGTATACGGATACTTAAAAGATCGGGATATTGGAAAATCCCTGGAATTCGCCAATAGGTGTGCGACTCAAGTAGTTCAACAAAAGGGAGTGACTACAATTAATGACGTTTAAAGAATATTATCAATATTATTTATCTCTCCATCAAAACCGATGGACTCGGCGCCTGCACGTGTTGGGTCAGTTTGCCACACTTGCATTTATTGCTACAGTAGGTTATAATGGTTTATGGTGGTGGCTATTAGCCGCTCCTTTCGTAGTCTATCCCTTTGCATGGACCGGCCACTTTGTATTTGAGAAGAATCAACCAGCGGCTTTTTCGCGTCCTATCTGGGCAAAAGCTTGCGACTGGGTTATGTTAAAAGATATACTAACAGGAAAACTAGAATGGTAAAAGTATGGACCAACGGGTGTTTTGATATTCTCCACCGAGGGCACTTTGAAATGCTCAAATATGCCCGCTCGCTGGGAGATTTTTTGATTGTAGGTATTGACTCCGATAAAAAAGTTCAAGCCGACAAGGGCCCCACACGGCCCGTTAACAGCGTAGAAGACAGACAGTTCGCCCTAGAGGCAATCCGCTATGTGGATGAAGTAGTTGTTTTTGATTCTCCTGAAGGTTTAGCCAACGCCATTAAGAAAACATCACCGGATATTATGGTTATTGGTTCTGATTGGAGAGGCAAAAAAGTCGTCGGAGAAGAACACACAAAAGAAGTTCGATTTTTCGATAGAATCGGAGATTACTCAACTACCAGTATTATAGAAGGGGCCCCATGAAATTAGTAGTAATTACTGGATGCTTGGGACTTATCGGTTCTTATGTAACGCGCCGCTGTTTAATGAAAGGCTGGAAAGTCTATGGGGTTGATAAATTAACTTACGCAGCGAATAAAGAATTTTTAGAAGAGTTTAAGAATTATCCTAATTTTGAATTTCTACAAGAAGACATTGCAACATTAAGCTATCTACCTGATTGTGATTATGTTATCAACTTGGCCGCCGAATCCCATGTGGGAAACAGTATTATCGATAGTACCAATTTTCTTCAAACAAATGTAATGGGAGTTAAAAACTTGCTCGATCTTATTCGCCACAAGCCTACTAACGTAGCAGATCGTCCTGTCTTTTTCCACTTCAGCACAGACGAGGTGTATGGAGACATCTTGGGTGGAGAGCATATCGAGACAGATGCCCCGAGACCCAGTAATCCTTATTCTGCTTCCAAGGCCTCCTCGGATATGCTCATTTTGGCTTGGGCCCGAACTTATAATCTTAAATACCTTATTATACGACCCACCAATAACTATGGGATCGGCCAATATCCCGAAAAATTAATCCCCATCACTGTAAAGCACTTGATGCGCGGAAAGAAGATTCGCCTTCATGACAAAGGCGAACCAATTAGGAATTGGTTGCATGCTGATGATACTGCCAGCGCAGTTCTCACTTTAATTGAATCCGGAACCTATAATGACATTTATAATGTAGCCGGCGGATTCGAACAAAAAAATATTGAGACGGTTACTAAGATTTTAAACTGTTACTTTGATCAAACTCAAGATTGGTCAGAGTATCTCGATTTGTCATATGTAAGAGCCGGACAAGACGTTCGATATGCTTTAAATGATGACAAATTGCGTGCTCTCGGGTGGAAACCCGAGCGTACATTTGACAATGAGATTCCTCATATTGTGGAATTTTATAAAAATAACTTTAAATGGTAAAGGAGAAAAAAGTTATGGAAAAAGCACATTTATCAAACCAAGCCGTAGGCGCAGTAATGATGGCTCTACAGCAATCACTATTGGAACAAAGTGATATCGTTCCGGTATTACGCGGCTTTGAATTACAAATGCACAACGACGAGTTAGTCGTGACAAACCCACCCACTGTACGCGTGGATACGGGGCCCACAGCCACTACGGCTGAATGATGCCTCGGTATCGCTACAGGTGTGAAAGTTGTGACACCACTCAAATGATTTTTCATGCCATGAGGGATGTTCTACATTTATGTCCTTTATGTGGCATGGAAAATCAAATGAAAAAACTTTTAACGACGCCGAGTATTCATGTCGATACTGCCCCTGACACAGAAGTGGAAGTGGGAGAACTGACTAAAGAATACATTGAAGCTAATCGTGAAATACTAAAACAACAAAAAACAGAAGCCAAAAAGAGAAATTATGAGTCGACTTGAATTAATATTATCAGCAATGCTGGTTTTATCCGCGCTATTAAGCGTTGGTATCGGTATATATGCACGAATGGCGGTAGTAAGACTACTCGCTGTTTCTGAAGAACTAAATGATTTGCAGCGAATGATTGATTCATTCGCGAACCATTTACAAACTGTATATGAACTAGATTCGTTTTATGGAGATGAAACTTTAAGAGGATTATTGGAGCACGCCATTTCCCTTAACGAACAATTAGATACCTTTGACTACATTATTGGCTTAACCGAAGAAGCTCCTATTGAAGACCCGCCGAATGACAACAAAACTGAAGAAGAAGAGAACCCGGGCCCGTCGTAAAAATCATTATTTTACGTCCGACCACGAAGAAGCCATTATAAGATACACTCACACTACCAATCAACGTGAGCGCACACAATTATATATTGAATATATTCAGCCTGCGTTTAATGAGATGGTGGACAAGATTGTGTTTACTTATAAGTTTACTAATCTGCCGAATATTGATTCTTTGCGAGAAGAATGTAAAATTTGGTTAATGACCATTCTTGACAAATATGATCCAAGCAAAGGTTCTAAAGCCTTTTCTTACTTTTCTGTAATTACAAAAAACTGGTTCATCCACAAAGTTAAGCGCCAACAAAAACGTAATAAGCGGGAGATCGATTATGATAACATCTCTAAAGCTTATGAAGAAGAATATCTTTCGACCAACGAGTCGTATTTAACGACCCGTGTTGAAGAAGAGTTTTGGAAATCTTTCTACGAGGAACTCCAATCTTGGGACACTACCAATATGAAAGAGAACGATTTGAAAGTTTATCAAGCGATTAATATCCTTTTTGATTCTAAAGAAGACATTGATATTTTTAATAAAAAGGCTATTTATTTATACTTGCGAGAGATTACCGGTTTAAACACCAAACAGATTGTTAACTCTCTCAAAAAATTTCGCAAGAAATATGATAGTTTTAAAGGCGAGTGGGAGAACGGAGAAGTATGAATCATACTGAGTTAGATGATCTGATTGGCGAAGCATTAACGAATATTCGGCAGGATCGGAAAGCTGCTAAAGAATTCTTAAATGAAATTGCTACTCAAATTGCCAAAGATCCCGATCACAATAAACACTTAAGTCCTGTGGCAGCCAAGCATGTAGAAACCATGCAACGCTCAAACGAGCAATTAGTCAAAATAATTGGGTTGCAACAAAAGAAAATGGGGGCCGCCGTTGCACTATCAGAATCAGATAAGAATAACCTTTTTGATTTAATACAGACGGAAGGAGACCTCGGCGATGGCAATTAAGGATCATATTGATTGGAGCGGTATCGCAACACCCGGAGAGGGTATCGACTTTCTCAACAATGCGATTCGAAAGGGCCTTGACTATGATGCGTATGGGAACAGAGTACGTTTTCACGCGCTGGCCCTTACAGACGCATGGCCTTTAGCGGGAAGCGCCGCAAAAGCGCTGAAAGAGGGCCACGAAATCCCATGGTCTGGTAGCGCAGAGAGCGATACATCGCCCCATTTCGTATTTAAAGGAAGAATTCTGGGAGATAATTCCCCCCATGAATTCCTGCCGGATCCATGCGACCCCTCGGTTGCCGTGAATACTCAAACTTCTTTGAAGATAATTGAAATGCATACCAGCTTTACTTCTGATGCCCAAAGTTCGACTTACGACGGCAAAATAGTCAAGGCCGGCGATATTGTTTTAGTACAGTTGACTAAAGACACTTTTTCCTATGATCTGCAATTCGGCACCTTTATTAAGATTGTGGAGCCTGGAAGTATGCAACTAACAATGCCAGGAGGGTGCAACTCTCTGAAGAGTCAGTTCGCACAAGAAGAATTTCAGTTGCTAGATTATCGTGGAGGTGGTGCCGCCGGCGCCATGGAAGGCGAGAAGTGTGCGGCCGATGGCACCGGAGGCAAACCACAGCCCCCACCCACTTTAACCGGCATAACCATTGATCCTCTAAATAAAAACAATAGAAGATCCACAGTCATTCCGGGCCCCCCTAATAGCTACGGTTATGATCATATGCACGCCGATGATAAAAACATTACTGATGGGGATCCTTCCAAAGTGCTGCTTTACGCATGGTATTGGCTTGCTCCGTTTTTGCCCAAAGGCACGTACTGGAACTCGGGCCTACGCTCGCAAAAGTCTCAAGATAGTATTATTCGGGAGTTTGCGGCGACAGAACGGGGAAGAATCGGCGCCGCTCGCAAAATTGAGCTAGACGCCCCGGAGAATTATCCGAAAAATGAAGGTGGCACCGATGGTATAAAAGCCGCCGAAAAACGCGGAGAAACGGATCCAAGCTTGTTTATATCTACAGATGTGGCTTACCTCAATGCGGCGTGTGCCGCCCTCAAAGCAATAGGGGTCGTGATTGCCCGCTCCGTCACACGAAGCCGAAAATCCGGCCATGGCCATGGAGCCGGAATGGCAATGGACTTGAGCATGGCCAAGGGCCCCCCCAATGCTGTATGCCAAATAGCATCTGCCATAACCTATGCGTCCCAACACCTGGGAAGCAATATTACTATACGCCCATTTGGGACAGGGGCGAATTATACGAGCATTATTGAATATACCAACGGGTCCAACGGTGTGGTGCACGTTGAAATAGACTACGCAAAAAATCCTTTCAATGAGGATGGAACAACGCCAAGCGCCGCATATCTACAGACAATCGAGACTCAGTATGCGGCACTCGGAAGATCTACAGGAGCCACAGGTTAATTTATGTCCGACGAAACACCCCGCTGGTCGCGCGAAGGCTTAGACCCCAACGTTGCAAAAAACTACGAAACGGTGCAGCAACGCCTAGAGCGTGAAGCGCCCGTTAACAATATTCCTTCGGATAGCGGATTATGTCAGAGTGACGTCCTGGAAGCTACGCCGATATTCAACCGCGCAGCAGATGGGAAAGTGCTTCAATATAAAAACACTTATATTGTTTTTGGACGTGATCGCCCGGCCGAACTCTGCTCGGGGTTTGGACGCAGCGGAACTCAATATGCCAACACAATTGATATGGTTGTCGGGCGAATGAGTGGCAATCGCGCGAAGTGTGGCGGCAAACCCGTTGATAATGGAACTCATGTAGGAAATGATTTTGTGGCAGATGCAGCCCGCATTTATGTGAGCCAATTAACTGAAGTAGATACTAATTTTGGATTGGCGATTCCTTCGGGAGACCGACCACATGTTGGTTCCGCAATTGCGATGAAAGCTGATGCATTGCGTTTAATTGGACGCGAAGGAATTAAGATTGTGACTGGCGGCGCACTAGGAGTTTCGGAAACTAATTCGAGAGGTTGCGGCTTTTCACCCGCCGCGACCATTGATTTAATAGCGGGTAACTTCACCGAGCCCAATACGGGAGACGGTAACTATGGTGTCCCCGGACCCCGAGTGGCTACCTTGCAACCCATTTTAAAAGGTAAAAATACCAAAGAGGCTTTGCAAGGGCTAAGCCAAATTTTAAATGAACTTTGGAGTGCTGTAAATTGGATGGCGATTATACAAAATCAAATGTGTAGTACGATGATGGCATGCCCCGTAGGCCCGGCCCCTATTTTTGGTGGCGGTGGTGTAGGCCCAGTCGTGGCAGCATCGGCGGCCACCGCTACTAATTTGCTTTCTACGTGGGTGATGAATCCGCTAGCTCAAACTAGAAACAATAAAATGGTTTGGGAAAGAAACTATTTAGAACCTTTTGGGCAGAAATACATCTGCAGCAAAAATGTGAGATCCACATAGGAATTTAAGATGGCTGAATCTAAATTTTTAAAATATCAAGATAGAAATAATGATGGGTTAATCGACGTTTGTGAAGACAAGGTTGTCGTCGCTCCCATTGATAATTGTCCTGACTGTAAACCTAATCCAAAAGCAGTAGTGCCGAGTTGGAAAACAAAAACTATCACAGAGCCCTTTCTAAACGAAAGAACTGCAGATTACCAAGTGACGAAAGTCACCCCTTACACCAACACAGGCGCCACCCAAAATACTCCTGAAGATGAAGCCGATATTATTCTTAAAGGGCGATTTGATGAGTTCGTCTACGAGGCCATCGAGGCTATCCTGGTGATGAATAATAAAGATACTTCTAGTTCTACACAAGAGGGTGTGAAGCCATATGTTGAATACGCTAACTATTCATTAGAGATACAACCATCGGCCAGACTCAAGCTCCTTTATTCGATTCCTTGTGATGTATTGCAAAGTGTTATTGATGCAACTGAGAGCGACGGTGAGGATGAGGATAGCGACAATGCCCCCGCGTCTAGTGAGGGCGGAATGGCAACCTATGACGCCTTAAAGTTTTTTGAGAAATTAAGAAAAGTACGAGCCGGCGTCGGAATGTATGCCACGTACTTAAAGATTTACCGAGCTACAGAGAATGGCAATTTGATATTTGAGAACGGCCCCAATAAAGGCGCCGTCTTTTTTCCGGAAACTTATGGCGATTGGAGCGGCTTTAATACAGGTACGTTGTTGTATAAAATAGGTTCCCAATTGGCTGATTTTTTGAATGATCATAAAATTCGGATGCCAGGAACCTTTATGACCGGATTTAGTTTATTCGGTGATGTGGCCCGAGAGATTACGTTTAAATTTGATAGTGAACACAAGCTTTCTGCTCTAGAGGTACGCACCGAAGATTGTGGCGCGGTACCTATCATTTTTGAAGGAAAAGATATTCTTTCCCTTCGAACTAAATCGGCTTATCAAGATCACACAGCAGTTCATTATTTGTTACGATTAGATGCAATGGAAGCAGATCTAATTGCACGCGAACCCAAGCCATGGCTAGATTTCTTTATTGAACATACAGCGCCTAAAGTTTATTCATCTATTAATCACGCTATTGAAGATGCGCTAGGTGAAGGAACTACCGGGAGTTGTCTTACCGATGTGTTAGCCAAAGAAGGCAAACAATTGGGACAAGATATTTTGGATGAAGGTTTTGGACTGGTAGATGCTATTTTATACAAGTTTAATGCCAACCTATGTTCTAAAGACTGGGAAGAGGTGAAAGCACAATATATCAAAGAGGGAATAATCCGCGACGATGTCAATCGAGATCCGCAGACGGGTCAGCCTAGCAATAAAACTATTTGGGCTTTAGCGCAGGAACAGGCATTCGCAGAACTGGATGCCCAAAATACGCCGGGAGACGCTCTTTGTGCGGGTATTATGCAAGGCACTACTAATGATCCCGACGATCCAGATAAGCTAGAAGCATTGTTTGAAAAGGACTTAGCCAAGATTAAGTTTTGCGGAATGCGCGAACTTTTCCTTGAAGCCATGAATTGTTTGTTTAAGGGGCTTACCTTTGAAGAAGTATTATCTCGGGTCATTAAGGCTGCTTTGAATGGAATGGACATGCACAACTTTGAAACCATTTTTGTAGGCCTTCCTCCTGAGAAGCAAAGTGAGTTAGACGCACTGGTCCAAAAGAAATTATCCTCAGATGATGTGTTAGGAGACCGCGGTGCAGCCCAGCGCGCCAGCCGCGCCATCGAAGGCGCCGCCGCAACTGAAGCTCTCGGCACTGTTGACCGACCATGGGAACACCCGGACATAACAGTAGAGGGAAAATCCCCCGAAGGCGGCGGCACGATGTTGGAAGATCTTTCGATAGGACACCCTACCAATCGTGAACGGCTAGACGATAATACAATCTTTCAAGCCTATATTTCTGCTGTATTAGAAGTTTATCATAATAATTTATTAGACTTATTGGGGGAACTCAACCAACTCCCCGGCGCAGATTTGGTCACACTTGCCATTACGTCCTTCGAATGCCCTCGTCCACCAAGTTCCTCTACGGCTGCCAGACTTAGCTTTATTAAAAATCGCCAAGAATCTCTAGGGTGGAAGGCCTGCGACAACACCTTCGATATTAATTGGCCAGAATTTAAGAATCCTTTTGGATGGATTGCATCCCAAAAAGATTTATGGGGAAAATTTGAACTGGCAGCTACGCAGGCCCTACAAGAAATGATTTATAATATTACGATTATGACTCTTAAAAAAGCTTGTGACGTTTTAAGTCGCGCTTCTTGCAAGACCCTAGAAGCAGTTGGGGCCGGTATTGCGGGCATCCCGGATGTGGCCACCGGGAAAGATACCTTTAAAAACATTATTAAGGATACGATTTGTGGCGACAGCGCCGACGATGATGTGGTAGATGACACGATGTTAGATTTATTGGCTAATTTGGGTCTAGGCGCCGCAGCTTTTGCCGATAAAGAACGCGCCATGGCTTTTATCCAAGATATTTCTCAAAATGCCACCGCCCAAGAATGGGCTTTGGCGTTTAACGGCGAAGCACCTCCAACCTTATTAGAAATCATCCAGTCCATTATTGAATTAGAATATCAAGAATATCGCGATGCCCTCTCTAATCAAGAAAAGATGAAAAACTTTTTTAACCAAATTGGCAATGCAATGCCGGTAGATGCTAGGGCAGCGATGGTCGCTGCAGCCGCGGCACAGCCCCCCTTAGCACCAGCTAATCCTACTTTGTGCCAGACCCCGGAAGAACAAGTTCAATTTGAAGAAGATCGTTGTGCCTTGATGGTGGACCGCGCTTCCCGAGCACAATGTAAAAACATGCAGCCCGACTACGGCGCAGAGTTGGAAGAACTGGCCGGATGGTCACAGATACCACCGCTTGAAATACCCAACTTGTTTTCCGATCCGGGCTGCGACAATGGAGTATTCCCCTTCGAGCCCCCACAAACCACTCAGGCCACAACAGTAGGCCTGACTGGAGAACTAGAATCCTTAAAAACTAAGTTTACTACTGATATGTTAGGTAATGGACCATTTGAAGAAGACTGGGGTCTATTTAACATGATTCTGTCGGATACGTTGGGAAATCCTTATACCACCCACCTGCGCCGTGTAGCCAATGATCTAGGAAAACAACAGTATGTAGACTTTTATGTGGACGATTCGCTAGCCGGCGAAGACGATCTTCCTGGAAACTATGATAAAGTAGCAGATCAATTCGGCGCATATCCGATTCAAGTAGCCGAATGGCTGCAAGGATTTCTGAGAGATTCGATACTCACCTATGATTCTAATAATACTATTGAATATGAACACTCCATCGGTGCCTCGGTCGACTACGATAATCACCCCGAACCTATCTCTTATGTCGATTTAGGATATAACATTGGTCTAGAAATCAATGCTGAAAACACCACAGTAAGTTTTATTAAGCGCGCCCGCAAGCTTGACCCCGACTTAAGATGGGATTTTTTTGATAATCAATACGGTTATAGCGAAGACGGAGCCGACCCATCCCAAGGATACCGATTTGAGTTTTATATGTCTGATCTTATAGAACTAGGGGATGGTACTATTATTAATCGACCGGATGATAATGTGAGAGTAAAGATTGATTCACTGCAGGCTAGCTATACTATTCCCACGTTCCTTCTAAAGAATTTCCCTCCTGTTGCTCAGGCAGTCCAGTTGCCTCCCATGATACAGGCAATTAATAGTGCTAATTCCTACATTCAAGAAACAGTCTACGAATTTATAGCATCTGATGGGATCTTAGACGAAGTAGATTTGAGACCGTATCCACAATTTGAAGCTGCTTTTGAGCATCATGACAATTATAGCCCGCCGTTGTTATTGTTAGCGGACATTATTGAGGAAAATAATGATGCGATTAACAAAGAATATCTCAAGCAATATTATGACCTGCATATGGCCACTATTTTAAATGCTATTAAAAAAGCTGTGGCAGACAATGATGCGGCATTCCAATTCGGCGCCGAATTTGATAGTATGACTGAAACAGATCTAGAATATGTGGTACTTCCAGGCCAAGTCGATCAGGGCCAAGTTACCTTATATGCCGATGCCACCTTAAACGGTGAACCTCTTGAACAGGCCGATCAGATTTTAGGCCATAGTCGGATGGAGGCCGAAGATCCGGATAACAATCGCGTTTTCTATTTAGACCCTAAGACATTTGGCGGCTCTTTTATGAACCCCCCGCTTTACATCAAACCGCTAGAAAATGCGGGATGGCTCGGCTTTATTAATATTATGTTTCCGGAACTAAGTGGGTGTAAGCCTTCTAAATCGGATCTCATTGATTTTGAGGACATTCAAGAAAAAATAGAAAAATCATACGCCCGGATTCCTGAAGATTCTCGGTTAATGTCCGATCCGGAGTGTATTGTAGAAAAACCATATCATCGAATTTTAGAGCGTCCGGACGTTGCCGGCATCGAAGCCCTGATAACCGCAGCTATTCGTATCTATACTTCTACTCATTTTTTGAAAGCACTCCCCGTTTTCACTAAATTCGCCCCCTCCTTTCCCGATAATTTTAGTTCTTTGTTCGCATCGTTTATTATTGAAGACATGGAAAAATCCCTCAAAGATGCGCAAAATGGATTTGCAGAATTTTTCAACACCTTTAAAGATGAAGAGTTTTGGTATGCATTCTTAGAACAAGTAGTTCAATTATATGTTCGACGCGTATCTCCCGGCGGAGATATAGTGGATATACCACCCACAGCACGTAGAGCCCTGGACAGCCTTAAGGCCCAGGTCGCACTATTAGAATTGCCAACTGAAAAAGAATGGAATCAAGAGAACAAAGCTAAAGCACTATTCCAACGAATGCCTGTGCCTGGAGTGCCTTTTGCAGCAGATCTTTTCTCTGAAACTTATCAAGAATACAAGGATCGCAAAGTGTTTGAATTTATTCACTCTACCCAAGAAGAGGCTAAGGCTATTTTTAAAGAACTTGTCATGGAACAATTAAACTATATAAGTGCCAAATTCCTTCAAAACCTAGGGGGGGTCGGCATGAAGCCAGATATTGTAGATATGGCTTATTATGTTCTCGAAGAGTTTGCACAAGGCTCCTCCCTTACACTCGGCCCCGATAATTTTGAAGAATCTTTCCTGCAGATAGAAGAAGGAGATAACCAGTATTCGTCCGGCGCCGAATTCAGAACTCCTGATGGTTCAAATTATGTAGGATATTATCATAGTCAGGAAGATGAAGATGGGAATATAATCTTTATGGCGGGCGAAACCCATTCGGAAGATCCTCATGATCTCCTCACCCCGGTGGATAGTAAGATCATTATTCCTATTGGTGATGTAGCGGATCTTGGGACTCTCACCACCTTTGATGAAACGAAACCCTTTATTGTTGAAAAATATATTAAAGTCCGCGGCCAAAAGTATAATACCGACGCGGCCATGAATATCATCCGCCAAAGCCCCAGCACTGATAATATTTCCGATGTATATCCGGGCAATCTGGAGTTAGTGTTGGATCCCGGAGGGAAGGTAGTCGGGCTCAAAGGAAAACTGGGAGTGCGTTATGGTCTTCAAGTTTCGGCCTATATCCCGGCTTTGGGAGAAAAGGTCTTTTTAACGGATGTAGAAATTGATGCTCTCGACACTTCTATTGGGCAGATGCCATCACTAGAGCCAAATAGTAAATTGCTTTTGTGTTTAATTAATCACCTCAAAGATGATGAAAAGTTTAAGTTATTGTATAGATACATCTTTCCTGTTACTAAATTTACATCCTTCACCGCCATTTACAGTGCTTTGAGTTTCTTACCTTCTATCGGACAAGTTTCGACTCGCCCGGGCGCTAAAGACGATTCCGATCCTGCAAACAAGCCTGGAAAATATGTCAAATTTGGAGAAGAAGATGCTAACGGTAACACTGTCTGGTTTGATCGAGCGGTCGTTGAGAACGGCCAACTCGGCTGGCTATGGCCTACCGAACGCTCTGGTCGACCCTTGGTAAACGAATATGATAACTGGGATCAACAACTGCTCCGCAATTCGAAAAGGCGCCTTAAAAGATTGTTTAAACGACATTATTACGGCCGCCAATTTGATCCCATTTCCGCATTCAAAACGCGGGAGCGCCCATCCTTTATGTGGCTTAAGCACCTAAAGAATAATTTTCAAGATTCACCCGGCGAACGACTGCTTCCCTGGTGGAAAAAACGCAACTTACGAGATAATCCTTTTGATGCGCATGGTAAAATGTGCAAAAAGAAGGATTAAACAATATGTATAGTAGGAACCAAAATGTCGTCTTTTAATGTCAGATTGCCCCTCCGCGGGGACACCGATGATGGATATACCATGATTAAGGATCTTAAGACTATGATCCTTCAAAATTTTAAGATGCTCTTGCTCACCAATCCTGGGGAGCGCGTAATGATCCCTCAATATGGGGCTGGTATAAAGAGATATCTTTTTGAATTAGATCGAATCGACCTTCAAAATGATGTAAGAAATAAAATTACAGAGCAAGTAGAACTCTTCATGCCATATGTGCGAGTAGAAGAAATAGGATTTGGTAATGCATCTCCTACTGCCCTACAAATTTCTATTAGATATAGTGTACCCACTTTAAATATTAGAGATTTGTTTACCTTAGAACTTTAAAAGAAGCTATTTAAAAAGAGAGGTTTATAGATGCCCGACGAACAGAAAAAAATCATTCCCATCAATTATACGGCGCGCGATTACGAAAGTATTCGCCAAGAATTACTCACTATTGTAGAAAGATTCTACCCAGATACTCTCCAGGATTTCTCAGAGGGCTCTTTTGGCTCACTCATGTTAGATGCGGTTTCTTATGTCGGAGATCAATTATCCTTCTATCTCGATTACAATGTTAATGAAACTTTTTTAGACACTGCGTATCAATATGATAACATATTACGCCATGGCCGCATTCTAGGTTACCGCCCCAAAAATGGCCCATCGCTTTATGGCGAAGTTGAACTTTTTGTGATGGTTCCTGCTGCAGCATCTGGTTTAGGCCCCGACACTCGATATATCCCCCTCTTAAAAAGAGGAAGTACATTTACTTCTACCACTCGACATAGTTTCGTTTTGCTAGACAATATTGATTTTAAAAACCCCACTAACATAACAATTGTAGCACAAGTTGCCGAAGACACCGGCGCCCCTACTCAATATGCTATCAAGGCTACCGGCAAGGTGGTCTCGGGTTTTTTCGGTCAAGAATCGATTCGAGCAGGCAGCTTTGAACGCTATAAGAGATTGGCGCTTCGCTCTGCCAACGTCGCAGAAATTTTAAAAGTCTTAGATAGTCAAGGAAAGGAATATTTTGAAGTAGAATATTTGTCTCAAGATATCATTTTTAAAGAAATGCCAAACTCGAATTATCAACAAGATAATGTTCCGTCCGTCTTAAAGCCCACACTAGTTTCGCGTAAGTTTGTGTTAGAGCGCAATAGCCGCGGCCAGCCGATCCTTCAGTTCGGAAGCGGCCAAGCCGGCACAACTAAAGTAGTAGCCGAGCCTCAAGAGGTGGCTATGGATGTGTTTGGAAAAGATTATGTTAGCGCCACAACTTTTGATCCCACACGCTTAAGCCAAAATGAAAATTTTGGATTAGTGCCTCACGATACCACTCTTACAGTCCAATACCGCGGAACTAACCCCATCAACACTAATGTGGGCGCGAACAGTGTGGTGAACATCGCCACAGTAAATTTTGAATTTGATGATGTAACCGTATTAGAAGAAGCAAAAAGGCTCGATGTAGTACGCTCCATCGAAGTTACAAATCCACAACCAATTGTAGGAAGTGTCAACCAGCCTAATTCAAGCGAAGTGAAGAGGCGTATTTATGACACTTTCCCGACGCAAAACCGCGCTGTAACCCAGGCAGATTATGAAAGCATGGCTTACCGCATGCCGGCAAAATTTGGCTCTATAAAACGGGTATCTACCCAAAAAGATCCCAACTCTCAAAAACGAAATCTAAATCTATATGTTATTTCGGAAGACACGGCCGGCAAACTAACAACTACTAACAATACGATTAAAAGAAATTTGAAAACATGGCTAAATCACTACAGAATGATTAATGATACCATTGATATTTTAGATCCTTATATTATAAACGTGGGAATTGAATTTGTGGTGAAACCACAAGTAAATGCCAACAAGTACGAAATTTTAAATCAATGTGTAGATCGCCTCGCAAAGAAATATAATACAGTATATTATATTGGTGAGCCCATTTATATTAGTGATATTTATAATGAACTTAAAAAAATTACGGGCGTCTTAGATGTGATTCAAGTAAAACTGGTCAGTAAAACAGGGGAAAATTATTCGAGCATTGAATATAACATCAACCAAAACCTCTCCCCGGACGGCAGCTATTTAATTATTCCTAAAAATGCTATTGTGGAAGTTAAATACCCCTCGGTTGACATCAAAGGAAAAGTTAGATAATGGGCATTAAAAGGTATGTCGCAAATGCGGATAATACAATTGTTAACGCATATCAACCGGATCTAGAAGATCGCGGTACCGGGTCTAATGCTGGCGAGGCCGATATCATGGAAGTCTTTTCCATCTATGGAAGAGCCACCACGAGTTCCGCGGAGCTTTCTCGTGCATTGATTAAGTTCCCTGTTACCGATATCGAGACTGATCGTACTAACGGAGTCCTCCCCGCTAGCGGAAGTGTAAGTTTTTATCTGCGTCTCCATAGTGCAGCTTCCTCAAAGACGGTGCCCACCGATTTTAAGATGTCTATCTTAACAGTATCTCAATCCTGGCAGGAAGGCTTTGGACTAGATTTGGAAGGATATAAAGATAAAACAAATGGTAATATCGGATCCAACTGGATGTCGGCCTCTAAAACCACATATTGGACCGATAATAATGGAACCCTTTTGGCCGGCGGTTCTTATCATACGGGTAGTAGTGACACCGAAACCTTTTTATTAACCCAATCGTTTTCTAACGGCCTAGAAGATATCGAAGTAGATGTAACCCCCGTGATAGAACAGTGGATTGCCGGCACTTATGATAATTATGGCTTGGGAATTCACTTGTCGGAAAGCTACGAAGCTTATTCTTCTGGTTCCGACGATCTGGTTACGGCGCGGATGCCCGGCAACTTAGCGCTAGACGCATATGATAGTACCCAAAGTGTTATTTATAATCCCAGCGGTTCTACTATCTCTTATTATACCAAGCGCTTTTTTGCGAAAGGAACGCAATATTTCTTTAAGCGTCCAGTAATCGAAGCGCGCTGGAATGATATTAGGCGTGATGAACGCGCCACATTTAAATTTAGCAGTTCGCTCGCACCTGCCGCTAATAATCTTAATACCATTTATTTTTATAACTATGTTGACGGCCAATTGACCGATATTCCAACCCTTGGAGCCGATAAACGTATTTATGTGAGCATTTATTCGGGCTCGACCGGTGGTTTTTATGGCAACCAAGGCGGTGGTGACGGCGACGATCTTGCGCCCTCCAATTATCCTGCTTCCGGCTCTACTGGCAGTATTCAAATTTTATCGCCCGACAACGCAGGACATGTTTCCTCGAATTGCAAAACAGTAGTAACAGGCGGAATTGTATCCACAGGTGTCTATAGTGCCTCCTTTGCCTTCACAGGCTCGGAATTACTGGCCACCATGTATGATGTGTGGTTCACCGGCAGTCACACTATTTTCGCTGCACACACCGCAGATACCCAATATTTCACCGGCTCGATTAAGCCATCGATGCAGCGCGGCTCTCAAACCGCGATTCGCCCCACCTATTATTTAAATATAACTAATCTGCAGCCCAAATATCGGAAGACGGAAACAGCCCGGTTTAACTTGTATGTGCGGGATAAGAATTGGAAGCCAACTATTTATACAGTAGCCAATGAAAGCGTTGAACCCACTATAATTTATAGTGCTTCCTATAAAGTTTTTAGAACCCTAGACGCATATGATGCTGTCCCCTACGGTACCGGAAGTGAATTACACACGGGGCTTTCTTACGGAGTCTCCGGTAACTATTTTGATTTTGATATGAATCTCTTAGAACCCGGCTACGAATATGCATTTAAGTTTACGTTTTATGATAATTCGGTCAAATCATGGATCGAACAAGATAAGGTATTTAAGTTTAGAGTAGAAGATTATGAGTATTAAAAAACTCTTTGAATCAACCGACAACACCAGAAATTATCAAGCTGATACAACTCAAAAAGAATTATTTAATGAAGTTGAATCGGCTCGAAACGCTTCTGCTGTTTATAAGCAACAACAAGCTTACATTGCTCCGGTAGATTATGGAAAGCCTGAACAGTTTGCTCGGTATGGTTCGGCTTACCTTTATTATGATAGTGCGATTAAGCGCGTCATCAATTATTATCCTTATGACGGATCCGATGCCGAGATAAACGAATTTATTAATAAGGGTTTGTATGTAGACAAGTATGTCTTCGACAACGTCTACCCTCGCACAACTGGATACATTAACCTAAGTGCAGACGGCTGGGGCACTTTATCGTCGATGACCAATGGGTATGCGCTGTCAAATACTCTCGAATACATTACATTCGATGGCGGTCCTGGCACCGGCTCGTTTGCTTCCGGCAGCGCGCTAGCGGATATGACACCGCAGGACTACACTAGTCAATATCAATTTGCTAATGTTTATGATGAGAACATTTATATCAATGCCGGCTACCCTTCCAATTATGGCTCGGGCTCTAGAGAGTCTAACTTAAAGTCTGATTTTGGAAGAGGTGTTACCCTCGAATTCTGGGCAATGACCGGTTCGGATGTCTCCCTTGATTATCTTGGCGCGCGCACCAAACATCAGGTTCTTGTTGACGTGTGGAACAATAATGCCAGCACAGCACACAATTATGGGCGCATCACTGTTGAATTAAACGCATCGGCTAGCACCGCCGGCGGAGCCGGCAATTCTCCATTTCTTTTAACTGTACAATCCGGAACTGCCGGAGGAACACCAGACGGAGTTTTTCAACAAACACTTGGTGGTTTGTATTTTGTCTCAGACAATGTATCCGCATCTCACGTCAATGTCGACACACTAGCCTCGTGGCATCATTATGCTATAGTACTTCAAAATTCGGGTAGCGATCTGGTTACGAAATTTTATGTAGATGGCGCCCTGAAGGAGCAAGCGTTATCTGCCGGCAGTGCCCTCGGCGAACTTCCCTCTAAAAATATGCAAGGTCGCCTAGGCGCCCTACTGACGTCCCCCTATGGAACTTCAGCCCCTGTTGGATCTGGGAAGCTCTCAGGCTCGATGGATGAATTCCGTTTCTGGAAGGTAGGCCGTAATGCCCGCCAGATCGGCACTCATTGGTTTACCCAAGTTCGCGGCGGAGTAAATACGGATATTTCCAACACGACCCTCGGCCTCTACTACAAGTTTAATGAGGGGATCACCAACACCACCAGCATCGATAGTGTGGTATTGGATTATGGTGGTCGTATTGCTAACGGTGTTTGGACAGGCTATACTTCGAATTCTCGAAATACTGGTTCCGCTATTGTATCAGCCAGCGCAGCCCCCACAGAATATCACGATCCCATCATTCATGAGACTCACCCCGATGTAGTATCTCTAAAAGATGCGCTACTCTCTAGCGGTTCGTATCATGATAGGCAGAACAATAACATGCTGGAAAACCTGATGCCCGAGTGGATTATCAGTGAACACCGAGATAGCGAGAGCAATCATTTAAGTTACCTGTCTCACATCCTCGGGGCTTACTTCGATAAGATCTTCCTGCAAATATCCAGCCTTCCCACTATTAAAACTGCGAACTATCCCAGCGCGTCTCATAAGCCAGTTCCGTTTGCCGAGCACTTACCACAATCTTTAGGACTTTACACTCCGGACATCTTTATTGATGCGACAGTCATGGAGAAATTCTTAAATCGAAACGATACCGAGCTATTCGCAGGAGATCTCGAAGAAACCAAAAACCTTATTTACACCAATCTTTATAACAACTTAACCAATATTTTTAAAAGCAAGGGAACTGAACGCTCTATTAGAAACGTCTTTCGCTGCTTTAACATCGACGAGAAATTATTAAGACTTAATGTCTACACGAACAATGAAGTTTACGAATTACAGAACAATCTTATTCAGCAGGTTATTAACAAAAAGTTCCTTAACTTTAATAGTGCTTCACATGAAAACGCAGTTGTTTATCAACGTTACTCATCTTCTAATGGCGAAAGTCAAGGTTATATCGGAGAAGCAGAAGAGGCGGCGACCTATGGATATACTGTAGAAGCTGACATAACGTTTCCACGGTATAGCCAACTCCAAGACAATTTAATTCGGGAATCGAAGAATATTTCGCTTTTCGGCTGCTATACAGTAGACACAGGAAGTGCTGATTCTAAAACAGGCGCCGAAACAATGTGGGTGTCCAATTATGGTGGCGCCGCACCGCTCGGCCCGCAGCCTGACCTCGCCAACTTCCAAATCTCAGCCGTTAAGGATTCCCCTACTTCTAAGAATGTACGCTTCAAGCTCACCTCTTCTAACTACCCGATGCCCATCGTCGGCGAACTTACCAGTTCTACTTTTTTGGAAGTATATGATGATGAAAGATGGAACATTTCGCTCCGAGTCAAGCCAAGTATCTATCCGCTCGCTAATGTAATTTCGGGTACTATAGCGAGTGAAGGACACGATACCGACTATTCCTATGATGTTATCTTCCATGGAACGAACGCGGAGCAAGGAGGCTTGCACAAGAGCTTCACCTTAACATCCAGCATGACTCGTGAAGCCGGCGAATATTTCGCGCGATCAGCCAAGCGTCTATACGCCGGCGCCATTCGAACCAACCTAACGGGAACTGTGCAGACTCCCTCGGATGTGTTATTCTCCTCTCTAAAGTATTGGGGCAAATTTATTGATGATCACGACTTAAGCCAACACACCCAAGATTTTGAAAACTATGGAATTTCCAATTCCTATAGGAACATTTCAGCCCTTTCAGGTGCCACAGGGCCCATTCACAGCGAATGGGTACCCGATATGATGAACCTCCAAACGTTGGCGCTTAACTGGAATTTTGCCAATGTTCCCACCTCGGACGGATCGGGAAACTTTTACACTACTGATATTAGTTCTGGTTCCACCCTCATCCGCAATAACTACGGATGGCTTGGAACTCTAAGCGGATATCAACACACAGGCTATGGTTACGGTTTCCCCGTTTCATCTAAGAAGGTCACCGAACAAAAAGCAGCCCTTAGCGAGAGATTTATTAATCCCGAGATGGCAGTTTCATCGGATATGATCCGCATTATGTCAGACGATGATGAAACTTATGGCACCCGCGAAACGGTTCCCAACTATTTTTACACTCTCGAAAAGAGTTTGTACAACGCAATTTCTGAGGAGATGTTGGACTTCTTTGCGGGAGTAATTGACTTTAATAACCTTATTGGTGCCCCTCACAATCGATACCGCGAGCGCTATAAGTATCTTGAAAAATTACGGGAAGTCTTCTTCCGTCGTGTTCAAACTGTATCATCAGTTGAAAAATACATCGAGTATTATAAGTGGTTTGACGATGCGCTCTCTATTATTATCTCGCAATTGGTTCCTGCCTCCGCAGACTTTTTAGCGGACACGCTTAACATTGTTGAAAGTCATGTCTTAGAACGCAACAAATATAAGACCCCATTCCCCACTTTAGAATTTAACACTCCTGATTTAGATCAGGCGCTGAAGGGCTTCCGCGAAGCTAGCTATAACTGGGAACAAGGCTCCTCTATTGAGCCCAAATCCCCGCGCAGCACCAAGACCCGGTTACAGTTCTGGAAAGAGCGCGCCCTACGTAGCTCTCCCGCAATTACCGCACGACTTGATCTGCCAAGTGATACGACGCTGGCCGATGTTATAGACTCGCAGCGAGAGACAATTAAAAAGGTAGCATGGTCATCCCCCCACATGAGCCAAAGCCATCCAAGCTCTTTCACGTCGACCGGCACACCTTACCAAAGCAACCAGTTTGAAAATCGTAGTTTTCCTCTCTTAAGTAAAGAAGGGGCTAAGATTACCAAGACGATCCACGGTGGGACCAACTTCCCTCAAACTAAAAACATACACTTCACTTATGATGCCCTCTATCCTGCCGGCCCCGTAAATCAAGCAGGCGGCATTTTTGTCCCTGAAAATGTTTTATTCGGAGATGTAGAGGATCTTGTAGCTCTTCAAGAATTGGAGATGCTCGATTCTAACCCGAGTCAAAAAACTGTTTTCCGAACCTTAAAAGTTCAACATGGCCGCGAATGGGACGGAGGATTAGGAAAGTATAACGTTAAGTCCACTGTCGCATTCCCCTTTAATATTGTTAGTTCTTCTGTGACTACAGGTTACAATAAAGCTGTCATAGACTTAGTAACAGCTAGCGTTGAAATTACCAATTTACACAATGATACTTATGGATCTGATTTAGAAATTCCAATGCAGGGGCCCTTTACCAACGCAGTCGTTGGCGGGCACCAATCGCGTCATGTGCCTCTCAACTATGGTTCAGATGGGTACACTAGCCGTCCGGAAGCATGGAAGATTTTACTTGGAAAATGTAGTGGTATTTCCACTGTGGCTGGTGCACTAGCTATGGTTGGCCCTGATTATCCATGGCCCGAGGCTAACGATGAAGATGCCAATCCTTATCCGATGACAGCATCTCAAAAAGCAGTTTATTATCGGGATTTCATTTCCAAGAGCCCCGTCAACATTAAGAACATTCGGCTTGATTCCGGCTCAACTCCGGGCTCAATCAAACTGGGTAACTTCCGACAGAACTACGAAGTGGTCAGCACAGTCGGAGCTTATGCCAATCCACGTTGGTTTGTCGACCACCAACCCGTTCTGCCAACGACCATTACGGATCGGCCTAACCTGACGAGTTCTGATGTGGTGGGTACTATTTTCGCCGTTGAGCGAGCACAAGGCCTCAGCCAAAACCAGCAGCCCGATCACTTCAATTGGGATGTAAACTATCTGGTTACAGATAATAGTAGCTCGACTAACAACCGTAGTGTCATAACGCAGCGATTCTCAGCCCCCGGCGGTAGAGACACTGGCCCGCGCATGATGCGAGATTTGCGTTCTGGGGAATACTCTGTTTATAACACCATTAACAATCGGAACCTACAAGTAATCAAGCCTTCTCAAGGCCCCTCTGGCACACTGCCGGTAAGCGACCCTCCATGTCCGGATGTAGACTGTTCTCTCACAGCGTCGACATATCTAGGATATCGGGTTTTCGATATTCACGGAAAGCCTTATGGAATGCGCTCTTTGCTAGCTCGCCACTCCGGCCGTTTTGGTCGTGATTCCCTTTGGGTAACTGGCGGTACCTATGCTGCAGGAGGTCCCGGATCTGATATTGATATGAAAGAGCAGCTTCCGAGCTTCCAAAAGGTTAATCGCAATAATTTGATTCGAGGCTTCGAAGAAATAACTCTCGAACCCTCTTATGGAGGTGATGTCCTCTATAACACATATTTTGCTGCTTTCAGTAATTCTAGCGGTGTAGATCAATCTGGTACGCCGGCTTGGGGGGTTACCGAACGAGATCTCTATCGGACTGGTTCTTGCTTTCTTTTAACTGCTTCTACACCCCAGCCGAATGGCGAAGATCCTGAGCCCACATACGGCGAAAACTTAGTAGCTGCGGTTACTAGTAGCGGCTTTACATATTCGGGATGGGTCAATATGGCCCAACATGCCGCTGCAACCACTATTATGGGGATTACGTCCTCGCATAACTATTGTCGCTTTTTCCAATTGGGTATGTCTCGTAATGGAGGAGAAGACCCGGGCTATCTCAGTCATGCCACTCCCCTCATTGCTATAGAACATGAAGTCCCTCCCCAATTCACATCTAACAAGGCCGTTTCCTTTGTTGTAGATGAATCTAACGCTCGCCTTGACTTTATTAATGGACAGGCGCCCAGCACTGAAGGGACAGATATCGAATTTAAAGATTTCACCTTCAGCACATGGTTTAAGAATGAACAACATGCTAGCAATCCTGGAAACCGCTCTTTAATCACGCTTGGTTATGATAGCTCTCCAGCAATGCAGTGGGCCCACATTGACGTTCGATCTAATAATCAAATCAGGCTTTATCAACGGTGGCAAGATAATCAAGCCGGCTCCGGAGCGACTTGGATTTATTGGGAAACCCCTTCTGGATCTGTGCCTAATGATTCGTGGGCCCATTTACTTCTCTCCTTTAGTGAGGAGACCGTATTAGCCGGCTCCGGTACCGGCCTGCCTCAATGCTGGATAGATGGGAGCGAAGTGACTTTCACGCGCGAGACAAGCGGCCTAGGCGGAACACCCGCCGTGGGATTAGAGCCCCTTGCTAGTGACGCTTATAGCACAATCGGACAAGGCGGAGGCCAAGTTCTACAGAACCGCTGGGAAGGAATGCTTGCAGAAATGTCATATTTTTCGGGCGCGTTCGGAGAAGCCCAGGCCATGGAAATCTATAACAGCGGCGCTGTTGCAGACCTAACACAACTTTCTACCTTTAACAGTGATGACTACAGACTTCATTCGTGGTGGCGAATGGGAGATGACAGCAATGATGTGATTAATGCCGCTGCTAGCACAGCATATTCCTTTGGTTCCAATTCAATTGTTGATCAAATGAATAATCACCATGCAGCCCCATGGCAAACGCGTTCCCCTATGATCGGGCCGGCCTACAATCCGACTATCGTCACTGATGGGGTGGCCTCATCGGCCGAGTATCTTCAACGAAAAGATCGCTTGAAGGTTATTATTGGAAGTAGTGGCTCTACTGCGGGCTCGACTGGACATACCGGGTCTGTCTTTTATATCACCGGCACCGTTGGCGGCACAGCCATGACCGATATCTCGGGCTCCTGGTTCCATATAGCAGCGACGTGGAAGGGCACTGCTGGTTCCCTCTCGACTGCAGCGCCGGTGTTATATGTTAATGGTGTTTCTCAAAGTTATTATAGAGCCGATACACCCTATGATAATTATTTTAGTACTGATTCATATGCTGAGCCCTTTTTCATGAAATTCTTCGATGGAAATTGCGGAGGCACCGACGTCGAAAAGACGACTAAAGTTCAAGTATCTGGTAACAATTTTATGGTATTTGGAGGAAATCATTCTCCCTCTGCCAAGTCATATGTAGGAGCGCTGGACGAAATTTCTTTATGGACTCGTAACCTCAATGCGTCCGAGATCTCTACTTTGTATAATGGCGGAAAGCCATGTAATGTCACCGGTTCAAGTATGTTTACTGCAGCGCCAACTGATTTATTTGATTGGTATCGGATGGAAAACCCGGCCGGCGGTGGGGAAGAGCAGATAGTAGATACGGCCAATCCTGGAACTATTGAAGACGGCAATCGCATTTTAGGATTCCCTTTCGATGCCGAGTCATACCCTAACAACAATCAAACCGTGCTCCTCCCCGTAACAGTATGTGGAGACGGCGCCACCCAACAAGGATCTCAAGTAATTCCTTGGAAAAGCCAGCCAGCCTGGAAAGCCACGGAAGCTAGCCTGGACGGATGCACGCAGACGATTGTGGGATACACCGAAGTCAAGACCGTTGTAACCGCGAGCAATTACGATAACTTTAATGTTCAACACCAAATTCCTCGAATGGACCGTCAATATGCATGGGTGACCAATTCTCTTTCCCGTTCTAATGACTTAAGATATTACGGCACTGCCCCAGTTTACGGCCCGCTTGCCGGCCTTTATTCAAGCTCAACTGATGGTTATGAACCTTTCTTCAACTACGTCACAGGCAGTGACGCCGGCCGCGCCTTCCCGTTGGAAGCCAGTGGCACCCTCTATCAGCCTACCACACGTCTTAACTTAGTAGTTATTGACCCCGTGGATCTTACGGGAAGTGCGGTAGGACAGCCTCTCACAACCGATGGTTCTACCGCCGCGTCTATAAACCAGAACAATTGGGGGAGCAACACCGCAGCCGGGACCTATATTAACACAGAACTTACAGGTACCGAAGCGACCACTAATCCTGCTGACTATCTCAACTTGCTCTTAACACACCGCGGCAACACTTATGGATGGAATTGGAAAGCACAACGCCAACACGACAACCCACTTTTTGTGGCCCAGCGCTCAGCTTCGGTGTTTACCTTCATCGGACAGGAAGCTGAAGGCTTGGTGACTTATCGCCTGCCCCCAGTCTCCTTGCGAGGCCGACCCGTGCTAGCCAATATTTCAGTAGCCCCTACCGAAGATGGAGGCGCAACGAGTGCCACTTTGAAAGCTACGCACAATAATGAAGAAATCTTTTTCAATGATATGGACTGTAATGAACTATTAGCTCCTGATCCCGATCAGATTGTTACTCCTTATGAACAATTAGCAAGCATTTACCAGGGTAGCTTCAACTGGGTGCTTTACTCCGAAAACCTGTTTCCCTCTCTCCGCAATGAATTTTCGAGTTCAATCACTGCTCGCCGCGGCTATGATAATCAATTTTGGAGAGATACAGCCGCTGATCGAGTATCTATCGGAAGCGGATGGGTATCAGGATCAGGCATTATACAGCCAGCAGTATATTCATCAGGCTCAGGATTACGAAACTCTTGGGGAATTGGTGTAAATCAAAGTTGCTGGCCTTTGGATGCCGCCCAAGATTTCTTAACGCGAACCTTTGTGCCTAGAGTGAATGGGGTCGCAACCGCGGGAGAAGTGTCGGCGAATGGACCTCAAGCGCTGCGATTGACCGGCGCTGCAGGCGAACTTCAAAATACTTATTTCCACACCTTTAACAATGCGATGAAAGGCAGAACCAGCAGCGATGTCACTGAAGGAACTTTAGGATTTGCAGTAAGTTGTTTGAGCCCCGCCGCGCTATACGCACGTAAACATATGTTTCCTACTTACACCTCGGTAGTCGGCCCCAACGGACCTCTGATTGCCGAAACAGCAAGTATCTGTATTCGGCGTAAAGGAATAGCAGTTAGTGAATCTGGAGACGCTCTAGACCAACTAGGCACATATGAAGGAAATACGTTTAACGGATTTGCCTGTCTAGGCCCATGGGGATATAATCAATCCGGTGATGCCGCGGTACAACGTTATCCAGTAGAATTGTACGCCGGCGAGGCTTATTGGGATGCACCGGCTAATGCGGGTATTATAAAATTTGACCAAGATGGTGCCCCTAGTTTTGAAAGTCATCCTTCAAAACCTTGGTATAATGACTATGAGGCCTATCATCATGATGTGAAGTTGAAAGCAAGAGGCTACTCTATTGTGCCTGAATTTAGAATTAGTGAGCATGTAGAAGACTATATTAAAGCTGGCCTTTTAAATCCAGCTAAGTTTAATACTTTTTCGATTCCTGGCACTGGTATCAATAGCACAACTAGCTCCTTCTATCAAGATTACTCTAATTCGGAATTTATGACGAACTTCTTGAAAGTTAAATCCGATACATTATTAGGAGCCAAAGAAATTCGACTCGTCTGCAGTGCGGCCATTAAGTTTAATCCTTACAAGGGATTTTACCCAGCCCAACGCACCATCGATTTGGTATCTCAGTTCTCTCGCTCATTTAGTGAAAACTTTACGGCTCTTATAAGAAGTGGAGATATAAGTAACGATTTAGACGCTTTCGAGCCCTCTGGCTCCCAAACTATTATAACTATTTCCGGCGCGTTGTCACGGCCGGCATTGCAGCCACTTTTTGCTCCGGGAGTTCTTTATAATTCTATTAAAGCCGGAATAGCGGTGGATTACCCTATTATCAATAATGAGAATAAAATGGTTCCCGGCGCCACTGTGGCAATTCCTTTTGGAGATTTTACGAGCCAAATGTTTAAAACTACTACAGGTTCGCAATGTTGGAGCATTAACTCTGATGCCTATTCCGATCCTTGGGGAAGCGTTGGCGCATATGCGGGCGGGGAATTTTGGGACACGCGCATTCCCTTTGAAGCGATTATAGATCCACCAAAGTATTTGGGCGCTACGACATTTTTAGATATGGAGGTTCACCCATCGGCTTCTTTGGCCATGACGGCTTCGTGGAACGGGCAAGCTACTGATGGTATCTATACTTTAATGGCGCGCAATTTCTTTGGAGAAGTTGGCAGCTTTTTCCTAAAAGATAGCGGTTTTACGAAACTCCAATCGTCGGTGGTACCCAATGATATGGAATTTGATAGCGGGTCTGTCTATATGGCGCGTGTTAAACTGAGAAGATCTGTTAATAGTAATAGAACCTATGAATATGATTCGGGCTCTTATGGAGATAATACTGGGTTCACACAATTTGGCGCTGCAGCTATTACCAGTTCTTTGTCCGGGCCCCCGAATCAAGATGCCGCCGATCCCACCATTGCCGACCTCGCTGCAGGCGAGTCGGATGGGTCGGCCAAGATGACCATGTTACCCCCCGCAGTCGGTGCGCTTAGTGCATCTTATCCGCTTCCCCAAGATCCTCAAAATAATCCTTTGTTTAAAGAAACTTTTACGATGTATAGCAGACCCACCGCTTTTGGCCCCCCGGTGGGTGGCGGAAGTGCATACCCAGGCAGCACAGCATTTCAAAACTATCAAACCATGAACGCCCTTCATTATGGAATTTATGATAGTGCCTTGGGAGTAAACCCGGCTTTCACTCCTCCTTATTATGATGGAGAATGTTGGGTTGATTTGATTTTTAGGCCCCAACATGGCACTACTTATGACCTAAACAAGATTTTGGCTGAAACCAAAACACAAGCTTGGCGCTGGGATCCGGGGATTTCAGGCTCCGGCCGAGCTAATAGCCACTTGCTTATATATGGATTTGGAGGCTTCTCCGGCAAGAGCACTTATAATCCTCCCTATTGCGGCGCCAATATTAATATTAACTCGATGCAAATGAGTTCCAGCATCAATATTTTCGGAATTGAAGATGTAAATTTCCAAGAAAAAGATAAATTTGGAAAGCTTATCGGAGAAAGAAATACGACTGTAGGAAAGCGCTGGGTGATTCAACCTAAATGGGAAACCCCCATGATGAACTTTAATGATGAAGGCGTGAGGCCCATTACCAATGCTGCCGGCACCCTCTCGGTTCCCACTTATGGTTCAGCTTCTACAGCGCGCGGCATGTGGCATCAATTTGGAGTAATCCCGGAGAGTCCCGAGAAAGGAATCTTCTTGGAGATTGGGGATATACCCTCGAACTGGTTGCGATATCATTATATGGTGATTAACAGTGCTAGTGCTTATAATAATTTTGATAGTGTAGATGTAGCCGGCGACGGGAGCAAGGGTGTGGCGCCGGTCAATGTAGGGCCCAATGTTTATAAAGAAGCTCGATCCCTCACTGATTTAGTAGGTTTTACCGGTAACAATGCTGCCCAACGACTGGGCGAATTAGCAGAATCCCGCACCATTCGAGAAGCGGTAGTAGCAATTCCTTATATTCTCGAACGTGCCGACACAACTGTCGTGACCTCTGTATTGGATGCCGTAACAACTCCTGTCATTAACCCTGGCCTGCAAATGGTCAAAAAGTTTATTGAGATTCCCAAAGAGCAATATGAAGCCGCACTACCGGGAGCTAAAGGCTCCGAAGCCGGCGACTCGTTAGAAGCCGCGGGAGAATCCATTCGCAAGTTGATTCAGAAGATGGATCGGTATGTATTGCCTCCAGAATTTGATTTTATTAACAATCCTCAACTCAGTCCCATGGTAATGTATATGTTTGAGTTTGAATATACTCTCGACAAAGATGACCTCTCGTATATTTGGCAGAACTTGGCACCAAGAAATTTTGAGAAGATGTCAATTGAACATCAATCTGTCGCTCATGAATTGATGGATCTCGAACTCTTAAGTGAACACCATATTATGGATAATGACAACTTGCGCTGGATGGTCTTCAAAGTTAAGCAGAAGGCGCAGACTGATTATTATGACTTGATTACTACGCAAGCAGATGTGAGGGCTTCATCTATCGCAGACCGGTTTACCCAGCTTAAGCCGTTATTTGCCCAAGATGAGACCACTAATTCAACTTACAAGATTGGGTTTAACTGGCCATATGATTACCTGTCCCTCGTGGAGCAGATTAAATTTGATGCCGAAGTTCTTTTTAAACCCGATGGGGCCCAACAACAACTCTCTGGAGATTTTGAAGGAACCCAAGTGGCCGTACCTGGAGTTCTCGGACCGCCGCCGCTATTGCGCCCACAAACCCTTACCCCTGAAACGATTGGAGAGACCATTCGCGAAGCAGCGTTTAGCATACCATTGCAGGCCGGCGGAGGCCTTGTTCAGCAGAAGGCTACGACACGCCGAACTTTAGGAAAGCGCTCCGCAGCAAAATCTTTGTTGAAAGGGAAGAAGACTACGAAGAAGACTACATCCAAGAGCAGCACCAAGAGTAGTACCAAGAAGGGCATGAAGAAGTATTAACGATGGCTAAATTTTTAAACAAGAAAGAACAAGTATACGATTTACAACTCACCCCCTATGGAAGATACACGCTTTCTATCGGTAGTTTTAAGCCCACATATTATGCATTCTTGGATGATAATATCATCTATGATAAAGATTATGCACGCACTTCAGGCTCCGTTAATGGATTAAGGGGCACCGCTGAACCCCAAAATGAAATCATGGGACGCATTCGCGATACCCAACATCTGGAAAGCCAAGTATTATTTGAAGATGTAGAGTTTATGTCCGAGATCATTAGCTATGAAGACGGCAACTTTAATACCAACATTAATCCGGTTAAGCGGATCCCACGAAAAGACGTCTTCCGGTATAATAATATTATCGGAGATGCTTACTTAACGGGCCGGCAGAATGTAGCACCGGCATGGAAACTAGTCACTCTACAGGGAGATATTGTTTCCGCCGACCTGGAAGATGCTACTGGTTCCACCCGAGTACCTCAATTAAACATTGATGCCTATTATACTCAAAAAATTATTTATGGAGATTCTCTGCCCACTCTAGGAAATACCAATCCTTCTTCGTTCGGAGATCTCGTGTCAATTACAAGTGTGTTCTCGGATGGAAACCGCATTGCTGTCGAGTCGACGGACCTGATGGTATATGGCGAAGAATTAAATACCGAATTATTAACAGAGAATTTCGATGTTGAAATATTTGAAGTAACTGGAGACAAAGCAGCTAATGCGTCAGGTTCTATTACCGTGGGAAGAAACTGTTGTCAAGAACAGGATATTGTGATTCTAAATGATGGCACCCATAAAGTAAGATACGAATTTTCTACTACCGGTAGCGGATATAGCGCCCATAACACATGGTATGTTCCTCGCGCCGGTGTGAGTGATTATGCGACAAGCGCCAACTATTTGACCAGAATGATTAATGGGGAGACGCTAGCGGTAGGCGCGAACATCTATACCGCCCCCGAACTTATGCTTACTGCCAAACTCTTGACAGATCAAAACCAACAGAATGCCACTATTGAACTGAAGAACCTCCGCCAAGGTGTGGGAGGGAATCAACCCATTACAATTCTCGGGTGGACCGATACGACTGCGGCCGTACTTACAGGCATGTCAGGCGGCGTAGATGGCAATGAAGTCCTCAGTCGAAAGTATTTTGAACGCGCACATCAACAAGTGGTAGATGGTTTTTTGGTGCCGCAAGAAAAAACTTTAAGATCGATGCTTACCGCCGAAACCGCACTCACTACTGCGAGTGTAGAATACTACTTTGACTTTTTGGCAGATCATGACGTCGATCAGGAAATTGCATGCAAGAGCATGGACATTTATAACAAAACTTCTTATTATATCGATATTGACTTTAATTGCGAGAAAGAAGATGACTCAGAAGTTACTTACTATGATATTTATGGAATAAGCACGGAGCCTGAAATATGTCAGACTTAGACTTAGCACCCATCGGAACTTACTTGCCGCGCCCAATTATAGATCGCGTAGAGGTATACGACAACTATCTCTCTATTACGTTGTCAATCTATCTGACAAGTCCCGATGGCAACGACACCGCCACTCTTTTAGAAGACTTAGAACAGTTGAATTATTATCTTTTCTATGCGATGGATTCCACGACCATTCAAAATCTTATTGAAAAAAAGGAAACCATTTTTAGTGGACTCACGGACATCAACAGCGCGCGCCCAATACTTAAGGCTCAAGGATCCTCTGGGTATATCAATGTTAACTATCGCAACAGCCGCATGATAGCAAGCGGTTTTGGAACTGAGGCGGACGGCTCTAATTCACAGTGGCTGCTCAAAGAAACAGCAGGAGATAATGATGCGGGATTTACCTATAAATATTCCACCACTATTGATCATTATTTTGGTGCCGAACCTAATCAGGGTGGAGCATATGCCCCTTATAACTTTATAGATCTCGAATCTGGCACATCCGACTTCATGGGCTTGGCCGACGAATATGCCAATATAGTAATATTTGCCTTTTCGAGCACCATCAATTTAAGTGAGAGCGGAAACACCGCTGGGAAGGCCTTCCGTACATACGATTATTACTCTGCAATGTATCCTATCTTTAAGGATGGGGTAGGCTACACAGATGAGTCGGACCAACAGGGCGTCCACCAAGCCCACTATACTTCTATGTACCCCACTGTCCTTGGGCAAGCGGCCAGAGACCAATATCTCCCTGACGTATTAATCGATACTCAAACTAGTGAAGTATCTTATATGAGTGTTTTCAAAGATGGGAAACTCGACACAAACCTTATGAATGTATATGTCAAAGCCGATGGCGCGCGCTATGAGACCTCTCCGCTCAAAAGCCTTGACGCCAGATATTATCCTACAGACAGAGTTAACCCCGATAACATTACTGCTACCGTAACGGAATTATTAAGCCGCTACGAAGCCCTCCGCAGCCAAGACAGCCAACTAGACAATATGATGGATTCCATTTATTATGTACTCGGAGCCCACGCCGACAGTGTTGATTTCTTAGGACAATTAGCCGCACTTTTAAGTGTTTGGCCATCACGCGTAGCATCCCGGCCCATCGGCCGCCTCTTCAACGAATACCAACAAACAATAGGGGCGCTTAATGAAGCTCTAAAATCAAGCGGAGCCTTAAGCCGCCAATTGAGTCAGAACTTCAAGGTTATTGACAAGCGAGGTGTCGTCGTGGCCGACAGCAATGAGTATAATGCCGACAATCTTCCATGGGAAGGCGGAGCCCCAGATCTCTATGGCCTGCCCGACCAAGGTCGTAATCTAGACGAAAGCCGATATATCTTTAATAAAAAAGACAATTTTTTAGTCTCTCGTCAAGTTTATGCGACAGCGGGTGACCATGGACTTGCGATGAACTGGGGATTCTTTTTTATTGATTATGAAAAAGCTCTTCGTGCTCACACTGTTTTAGCCCGAGTATTAGATCTAGATCGAGTAGAGAGTTGGTTCGGCAAAGAAATGTCAAACTATGGGTTACAATGGGTTACAGCCCAGATAGACAAAAAGTTCCACAACACTGATACGAGCACGTCCACCTTTTCCATGGGTAAAGTGGTGTCCGGCCTTCCCCCAATGGAGGGTGAGACGCTCACTGCGCCCATCGGGAGTTTTCCTTTTGTTACAAATTTCGCCGAAGATTATATAGCCAACAGCCAGCCAGATGCATCAGCCTTTTATCCTCTCACTTTTGATGGATTTACACAAGCAGGTAGTGATTATTCGGCTTTATATCCGCGTAGTTTTAATTTTGCTCGTGAAGCTGACTTGGGAGATTATCGTTTAGCATGTTTTTATTTCCAAGACTATTGGGGAGGAGATGCCACCATCCTATCCGGCATAGTGTCGGTTCCTCCCCCTTCCCAATTTGAGAGATATGAAGTTCAAGCTAGCTTCGGAGATCGTTCGGCCGGTACCTTTCTAGAGCTTGTAGCCGCTTTTTCCAAAGCTTACACAGACTTTATCACCTATTATGATGCCGCGGCCGATAACTGCAGTTATAATAACACTGATGGTTATTTTAATGATTTCTTTGTGACTGCGATGAATGAGCAGTATGGTAATGACTTGTCACAAGCACCTTGGGTTCGCATGGCTATTGTCTATAACTTGTGGGACGATTTAGTTAATAATGCTTTCGCGCAAAACTACACCGCCTTAGTGGAAGCAGCTAAAACTCGCATCGCGCGCATTAATCCCGAAACAGGAACACTAGAAGGGATTGGGGATTTCTTGACTCTCCTTGACAATTTTTGGGATGATTATTTAAGGTGGGACAGAGGCACCGTAGCTTTAGCCTTTCAGGATACCGAGGGTATGATGCAGACAGGCAACCAGACCGGTGAGGCCTATCCGGCCCCAGGGTCTGAGCATACCGACTGGGTGAACGGGTTCACCACCGGCGATTGGCATCCCATAGGCCGCGAGTTCGGCGCTACCTCTCCCCTGCTCCCTCCAGTTTTCTCGGAGCTAGGGATTGGAGACGGCGACACCGATGAGCTTGAAGAAACCTATAAATGGTATTACGACGGAAACACGATGTTCTTCTTCGATAAGTACCTGCAATCAGATGAGTATGACAAACTAACAGAGAAGATCTCAGCTCTTGTTGGGTCGATTACCAACGCAAACACGATGGCCCTAGCTGAGGAAGTGGCCGACTGGGTCGACAAGAACGATACCGTCAACGTCTGCAATCCGTGCGACAAAGATTGGCTAAAGGGCCCGGGCAGCGGCCAAGGCTGGGAGTATGCCAGCGAAGTACCAACCGCGGAGTACGACGTGTGGTTGCACTGCAAGATGTGGGAAAATCCCAGCCACGGCGGATCCAATCCGACCCACCCCAAAGACGGCGTGCCAAACCAGGGTTGGACCCCCAACACTCCGGCAGACATACAATCAACGGATGACGACCCAGATTGGAGCGGATATATCAAAGGTGATTATGAAAAATCTCAAAAAACGAGCACCGGCGCCAATAAATCTCCAGACGCTTATGTAAAATGTTGGGTATTTAGGGCCGCCCCGGACACAACCTAAAAAAGGAAATAAATTATGGCAAGAAAAAACAGAAGAGTACGATATAATAGAAAAAACTTACGAAATGTGATCGAGACGCGTCAAGATCGACCCAAAACCACAAAGGTTAATAATAAAGTTTACGACACCTCCAAAGGGATGCCAAACATGCCCCGCATCGCCCGGGCAACTGCTCGTCTAAGCAAACAGGGCATGAGTCAGCCTCAAAACGTGGTACAATCTGAAAATCAAATTTCGGAAGCCCTCCTGTTTTCCCTGGGAGTTTCGGTAGAAACAGGCTACCCCCACAATCAAACGTCATATTCTCTTTTAAAAAACCAAACCGATACTACCCTGATAGATAATGAAAATCTTTTTGATGGCATGCAATTTAAAGTTATTACGAAGCCAATAACTTTGATAGATAAATTTCCAAATCCAGCAAATCCCATCTTTCAAGCAGATAAAGGGCTCACTTCCCAACAACAAAAAAAGCGCACAAAGCTTGTAGATCAAACGAAACAACCCAGCGTAGCCGACGTAGCTGCGCAAATGACTAACCTTAATTTAAGCAAGGCCGGCTCCACTATTAAGCAATTTACGAAGAATAACAGATCAAAGGGAACCTCGGATGCAGTTAACGCAAAGTCTTTTTAAAGCTATTTACACTAAAGGAGTAAAATACCATGCCTACAATTCCTGAATGGGCCGCTAATATGGGTCAGCGGATGATGGAGCAGCGCGCGTCCTGGGATTCCCAAGACAAAGTAATAATTGGCCAGCAGGAAGGCCTAGATGAGAATGGCCTTTTGCTCACTTTCACCCCCGCCTATAATCCATATTTTGTATCCACAGATGTGGCCATCGCAAATATTGCCGATGGTGACATGGGTATTCTTCAAAAAACTTATACCAGTGAGGAGACTGCCGAAGAAGATGATTTTAAACATTACTTTCCAGTTGACGGGAAAGAAGACGCCCATCCGGAGGTTTTCGAACGGTCAGCCGTTGTAGATGAGAATGAGGTCCAATACGGAGTACACACACGCATTAATTATAGTAGCGCCGAAAAGCAAAATTTGAGAGACCGTTTGGGATATTCTCCCGACTTTAATGTAGCTAATCATATCGAAGATATTATAACCGGCTTAGCACAAGATGCTGTGAGTACCAACATAGCAGATCGTTTTGCCTGTCAACAAATTCTTCAGTCGGGATACAAGGCTGAGGATTTAGCAGCTTTCACCACCGTAGAAGGCCCGCAAGCTGCAGGAGCAGAGTTTGCTACCACCACTACACAAACCCAGGTTTCTTCAACTTCTACAAACACAGAGATCACCACCACAGAAGTTGGAACAACTACTTTTGGAGTTATGAGTACGCAAAGCGAGACAGGATACTAAGAGAATATGTCAGAATATAAAAATATTCATTTTATCGATCTTAATTTAATTAGCGGTTCCGGCGAGCCGCTTCGCACACGTATGGATTTTGCATGGGCTGTGGCCAGTGGGAGCGAGACTGGGGAGCAATTAGGTTGGCCAGCAAACCAAAACGACGCTCAGATTTCTTATGGCCGCATCGCGCCTAACGTTGCTTTAAAAGAACCCCTCTCTACCGAGGTGGTATTCTTATCGAATTTTAGAATGCCCATGCGATATGTGGGAGATCCCAGTGTTATCCTAAGTGATGAACAATGGCGAGAACATATGAGCGACTGGTATTCATCCGACACTTTTGATGATTATAGCTTTGCCTATAAACTTCCTTACTCGTTACTGGAATCCAAATATATTGATGATACGTCGGTTAACGTTAATGCGCGCAACCCCATTGTGTGTTCTTACGTCTATAATTACTATCTTCCGGAATATCAAAACTATATTAGCCGTCTGAGTTCGGAAACTCAAATTCCCAATGTATACCTTTTAGAGATGATGACCGTAGTCGACAACGGCGCCGATGAAATGGCGATAGAATTCGTTTCTCGCAACGGCGCCGCCGAAGACACCCAACTAGAGAGTCTTTTTCTTCCGGTTAATACCCCTAGGCTGCCGGTGGCCCTAGCATCAGTGAGTACCTATGATCCTAATACTGGGAACTATGTTGATACGATTGAAAATATACGGAGTTACCTAACGGGAGCTTATATTCAGGAGCCCTATGATGAGAGCCCCACGCGAACTAGGTTTAAGAACATTCTTTTCCCTTCGGAGCTTCTGGATAGCGGTACACCTATCACTGATACTGCTGAGATTTTTTCCGCAGAGGGAATGGATAAGTTTCCTTTTTATATGACCTTCGAAATTCCTCCTTTTGTAGAAGCGGCTCGTTCGGACAACACTGTAATGCGCGATGCTTTGGACGTTAATAAGTTTTCTCCTTCGTTTTTAACCATGATTAAAGAAGTGTATAGCGGAGAAAATACTGTTATTGAACCGGGCTGGTTGCCCTATTCGGTTATGGCCGACTATGATGTGGCAAGTGATAGCACCTCTACTGAGGCTATACAAACTTCCGTTCATACTGTGTCCACTCATTCTTTTAGATCGGTAGATCTCATCGCTATGCTTGCGTATTATTATAATAGCGGAGGTCCGGCTAAGGTAGATAATATGTATATCGTGGGAGATGCCACCCACGGAGATAGCGATAGCGTTGCCACCGTCATGAGTAGTTCTATAGGAAGCGTATACCAAAATACGATGGGTATCAACACTATTATGGAGCACCTGTCTGTCTATACGGATGGTGCTACTTCTACGGATAATGCGCATGGACCGGGCTCACAGTTTGGCAATTATATAGA
>Ga0080013_1000392_pt1 | contig 62207 bp, 55 predicted proteins | sample ETNvirenome_6_85_FD_69236 | JGI IMG/M metagenome (GOLD analysis project Ga0080013, IMG submission 69236) | Marine viral communities from the Pacific Ocean - ETNP_6_85 (SPADES assembly) (version 2) | ecosystem: Environmental > Aquatic > Marine > Oceanic | place: Pacific Ocean | collected 2013-06-19 | reverse complement strand
TCTGACTCGTTTACTATTATACACGAGCGCACCCGTATTGTCAAGGGAAATCATGTAAAACTTTCCGCTCAAATCATGTAAAACTTTCCGCTCTAAGTCCTTATTATCCGCTCGAAACGTGCGAAGGCGCACACTCGAAACGTGTAAAACTTTCCGCTCAAATCATGTAAAATTCTCCGCTCGAACGTGTAAAACTTTCCGCTCAAATCATGTAAAACTTTCCGCTCGAACGTGTAAAATTCTCCGCTCAAATCATGTAAAACTTTCCGCTGCCCGAGGCTGCTATCGAGGCTCAAATCATGTAAAACTTTCCGCTCGAACGTGTAAAACTTTCCGCTCGAACGTGTAAAACTTTCCGCTCTAAGTCCTTATTATACCATTTTCCTAGCATATTGTCAAGGGGAAAACGTGTAAAACTTTCCGCTCGAACGTGTAAAACTTTCCGCTCGAACGTGTAAAACTTTCCGCTCAAATCATGTAAAACTTTCCAAGTCCTTACGGTATAAGTACTTAGGTGAGCCCGGGCCGGGCGAGCCGCCCTAACCCCTTATGGGGTAGGGACTTACGCTAATGAAAAATTTCAACCCTAGTGGGCGACGTAGGCTACCGTATGGATGTCCTTTGACCAGCAAGCGCGACAGGAGCCACATTTTCCCTTGCGAGTAAAGGCGCGGCAAAGGGTGTACCCCTTGGAGGGGACAAAATCTTTCTCCCTTTGAATTATTGTGGAAGTATACTTGCCTGGGATCCTTTCGCCCGTTACGCTGTCCGAAGATAGGCGCACCGTTACGTTAGGGAGACACGCCACCAAATTCAGCCAATAACGTATTAGAGGAATTTTGTAGGAGCGCGTAGGTAACCAATGTTCGCAATTTGGCGTTTGCTTGATAACCTCGTAAATTTTTGTTGCTAGGTCTGCCTCTGGAATGTCTCCACTATCGAACCACCGGAAATATTTTGCTTTCCCTATTGCTTTCACCATTGCGGGTATCCATCCAATATGTTTCCAGTCGTCCAAGTTATGAATTCTTAAAGCTTTCACGGCTCCAAATTTATAGCGTCCACGGGTGGCGTAGCAACCGGAGCAAGCGGGAACCAGGGTTCCATCAGCATTGCGCGAACCTGGGCAAGATACTACCGCTGGCAATGACCAAGATTTGCAAGGCATTTTAGAGGCGTTCGAGAGTTTAGGTTGGGCTACCATTTTAGTACCCCAAGGACTTTCCAGCCAATTCAAGAACCAACTGCTGCACGGATTCTAATTCCATGATAGTCTCTAATTGCGCGTTGGTCAAGTCTGACCCATCACGCCACTTGGCTTCCGAGATGTAAGCATCGCAGAAATCGAAAGCATCCTCGGGATCAACCCCCGCAATGCCGATGGAGCCTACGTCTAAATAATTCTCGTAAGCTGCCAAGTAAAGCATGGGAAGGGTTCCAATCCTACCGAGGGCAGGGTAATAGCCGGTGTAAAGTTGTACGTTGTTTTTCATTATGTATACATTGTACCACGGCGGAGCCACTCTGTCAAGCGCAAAACAGGAAAATCTTTTAAGTATTTTAAGTTTCGTAAGTCCTTATGGTATAAGTAGTTAGGTGAGCCCGGGCCGGGCGAGCCGCCCTAACCCCTTATGGGGTAAGGACTTACGCTTTGAGTGTTTATGCGTCCCAGTCGGGTTCTTCTGGTTGCTCGTTCACTCCAAAAACTCCATCCTGGCACTTTTGGCACAGACCAGAAATGCCGTATTCTTTTTTGGAGATAGCGTCTCTAAAATCCCCGTGGACTATTGAAGTGTCACACATAACGCACAGGCTATTCATGACGCGGTCAGCCATTTCTGGGAAAAGCTTAAAGACTGGTTTGGCTAGGTCGGGAGGTAGAGGCATGGTTATGATTCCTTTACTAGGATGTCCTGAACCCAAGCACCGAAACGCTGGGCATCAAAGAGGGAGTTTGACTGCTCGCATACAGAAACAATCTCATCAATGATTGCTTCAGATTCGGAACGGTCTGCATTAGTGCGGATGATGATTTCAGCACACGCGGTAGCTAATGCTTTAAAGTGGGTTCGGGTCATTTTCATGGTTTTAACTGGATCAGAGCGGATCGGCTCAAAGTGGATTCGGGTTATTCTCACGGTTTCTATTGTACCAGAGCGGAGAAGGGTTGTCAAGTAAAATTAGAGAATATTTGGAGGGTTCTTTTTGCCGAAAGTGTGCCAATCTTCGAAGGTCATATAGGCAACCTTGTGAGGGTTGTAATGCGCCAAAGCAGCTTTGGCTTGTAGGTAAGGTAGTGAGCCTTCACCGATAAAAACACGGTAGGGCTTCAAAACGCCTTTCTTAGCGTAGAGAACGTATTCAGGAGAAGAAGAGTTTTTCATTTTCATTATGCCTATAGTATACAGGAGCGGAGCCACTTTGTCAAGTGTAAAACAGGAAAATCTTTTAAGTATTTTAAGTTTTCGTAACTCCTTACTACACCCAGACTTAGGTCGGCGCGGCGCCGCCTCAAAACCTGCTTTTAGAGCCCGCAGGCGTAGCCTAATGAGCAATATAAGCGATTGTATGGATTTCTTTCGACCAACACGCACGGCAAGAACCGCATTTCCCCTTGCGCGTGAAGGCGCGGCAAAGGGTGTACCCCTTGGAAGGGACAAAATCTTTCTCCCTTTGAATTATTGTGGAAGTATACTTGCCTGGAATCCTTTCGCCCGTTACACTATCCGAAGATAGGCGTACCGTTACGTTAGGAAGAACCGCCACCCAATTAAGAATGTCCCGAATCACAGGAATTTTATAGGAGCGCGTAGGTAACCAATGTTCGCAATTTGGAGTTTGGCGGATAACCTCGTAAATTTTCTTGGCAAGGTCGGCAGAGCAAACATCGCCGCTATCAAACCAGCGGAACCATTTTGCTTTCCCTATTGCTTTCACCATTGCGGGTATCCATCCAATATGTTTCCAGTCATCCAGGTTATGGATTCTTAAATCTTTCACCTTTCCGAACTTATAACGCCCTTTGGTAGCATAGCAACCTGAGCAAGCGGGAACCAGGGAACCGTCCTTATTGTGCGAACCTGGGCAAGATACTACCGCTGGCAATGACCAAGATTTACAAGGCATTTTAGAGGCGTTCGAGAGTTTAGGTTGGGCTACCATCATGCGTATATTATACCATCTTCCCTCCCAATAAGGAAGGGAAATCTGGGAAATCTTTAGGAAATCATGAACTCGTGGCAAGCCAGGGAGTAAATCAACTCTCGACCCTTATCCGAATCGGTTAGGATGTTAAGCTGGACAGTAGAGAGCGGAGTGCCGTCCTCAAAGAGAGCGCAAGAGGCGTACGCGTCACAAAAATCGAAAGCATCTTCCATGTCGATACCTTCTATTAGGATAGAATCGATGCGAACAGGGGAAGGGAGAGAGCGAATGGTAAGAAGATTGTAATTCATGTCCATAGTATACCATCACCATACCATATTGTCAAGGAAAATCCCATAATTTTTTAAGTGCTTATGCACGCCAGACTTACGACGATTTGCGTCCCCAAAAATCCGCTCGCGTCAAGTAAAAAGTGGACTTTCTTGCTAGGTGAAAGCCCGAAACATCCTCCCCCAAACTTAGCGGCGAAAGGGGTTGCCGTTGAAAAATTCAGCCACAGCTCCACTCTCCGTCCTCGTTGCGCCAGTAATCGCCGCCAGAAGGGGAATCGTCCCAATCACGGTCACACGCATACGAGGCATCAGATTCAGCATCTGCCCAAGCGCAGAAGGTTTCTTCACCCTGGTCGCAATCGCAAAAATTGGTCGAGCGGACATCGTAGCCTTTCTCAATCACGCCAGTATCAGCGCAGTTCGAGCAGTTGGGAACGTCTTGGATTTCCCCATTTTCGGCGGGGCTGTAATCAGAAGGAGAATTGTTTTTACTCATGCGTACATTATACAGGTACGCGACAACTCTGTCAAGAAAAAAATGGGGTTTTTTTAAGTGAACCCCAACACTATGAAAAACAATCCTAACCTCTGACCTCTTTGATGAATTGGTATCCACCTTTTAGATTTTGGTTACAGAATTTCCCTACAGACTCAGCTTCCGCCATAGCATTAGCAGTTTTAGCTGGAACGTCCAAGTAGGTATAGACCTCGCCGCTGTCCTTGATTTCTATGCTTAGTTCCTTTTTACTTGGAACATAAGCAAAGTTCTCGATCCAGCTCGATGGCTGTAGTAAATCTTCCATACTAGTTGTACCTTCCCACTTGGGAGATGTTGCGCCGCACAAAGCTTCGCGCACGGTTATAGTCGCTAAACGTCATAGACGTAGTGGCGCGACCTTGAGTAATGTTGGCAGTCCAAATAGACCTGCCGCGAGTCTTAGAGATGCTAACTCTGTTAGCCTTAATCGGTTTCGCTTTCATGTTATTCCTTGGGTTAGGGTTTACCAGTCGAACCAACCGCGTTTGGGTTGGGTGAGTTCTTGTTTAGCACGAGTTATATTATACCCTTCCGCTTCCAACTTGTCAAGCAAAATCCAGGAAATCTTTTCCATATTCATATCGTCTATGTCTATCGGACGGGGTGCTGGGAATGCGTAAGCGTGGGCAATAATGCCAAGACAGAACGCGAGGATGTAGGGGAGTGTAGCTTTTATATGCACAGGCACATTATACCAGCTCGTAGCTATTCTGTCAAGAAAAAAAGGAAAATCTGTGGGACGCGACGCATCCCAAAAACCGACACAGGTCTTACCCTGATTTCATCCGCCTTTAAGGATGCAAAGGAGCCGCTAACTCGGCAGATTTCCCAGATTGTTCTAATGTTTGGTGGAGGTGGTGGGAATCGAACCCACGTCCTGACAAGAGCCATGATAGGTTTACCAGTCGAACGCCTTTCACCCCCCAAAAAAACCCCGGTAGAGATATAGGGGATTGAACCCTATCTCGGACATGGCGAGGACTATCAAGAATCCCTCTTGTTTATCCGCTTGACGACTAACCAAGTATCCCTACTGAGGAGCATATATTATAGCAACGCGGAGCCATTCTGTCAAGTAAAATCCGGGAATATTTTAAATTTTCGTAAGTGCTTACGGTATAAGTACTTAGGTGCGCCCGGGCCTCGGGCGCCGCCCTAACCCCTTATGGGGTAGGGACTTACGCGTATACCCTTTCTACTGTTTAGAGGATATCTGGAATGGATTGAAACAAGCTAGTGAGCGTGAGACAGACCTTGGACAGCGCGAGGAAGACAGCGGCTATGGAATCTGAGAATACCAAGATTGCCAAGGCTATAAAGCTATTTTTCCAAGTGAGATGTTTTTTCATGTTTTTCATTATTTTACCACACCAGTATGAGATCGTAAGCTTCCTTACTGATCAACTCGCGTCCTTTGTCCGAATCGGTTAGGATGTTAAGCTGGACAGTAGAGAGAGGAGTGCCATCCTGGAAGGTAGCACTAGAGACGTAAGCGTCACAGAAATCGAAAGCGTCCTCCGCGTCGATACCGTCTACTACGATAGAATCGATGAGAACAGGGGAAGGGAGAGAGCGAATGGTAAGAAGATCGTTTTTCATTATGCCTATAGTATAGCAGAGCCTAGCTTCTCTGTCAAGTAGTATTTCACATTTTTTGTCCAATATTTATTGAGACCCTTGGGGTCATTATCAGCACCTACAGGACAATACCTAGCACCTAGGGAGTCTATATAGAGACCCTTACTCCCAGCCTTAACCCACCTATCATAGTGCTTCTGCACAGTAGCGGCACACCACCCAGCTTGAGAGCGGTAGGTGGGTTTCACGCGAGGGTGTAGTATACCATACTCCTTACCCTTACCCCCATTCTCAGCATGGCGTATAGCCGCCACTATAGGAGCGAGGGTACTACGACACTCTAGGCGTACGTTGCACACGATAGCATCCTGGAACGCATCAGCACAAGCCTTGCCATCCTTGGCTGTGATAGCCTCGTATGGGGTAGACTGAGCGAGCAGTAGGAGAGTAGCTACTAGCATGGTCATATTATACCACAGCCTCCCATCCTGTCAAGAGAAATCGAGGAAATCCCACCGGAAAAAGCGACGTTTCGTTGGTTCCATCTGGGGGGAAATTTCGCCCACTTCCTCAAGGAGGTGCTTCTCTATAAGCCCAAAAAATAAAAAATAAAAATTTATGGGACTCCGGCTTTAGGGACTCCTACTTAACTCCCAGGGACTCCTACATAATATAATGAAGGGAAAAAACAAAAATAGAGTAGCATTCGGAGCATCCCTGATTTTAATTTTATTTTTTCTCTCTCACTGTGATTGGGAGAAAGTAAGTAAAATTGGGAACTAAGGCTTATTGTATTTTAAAGTTCCTAAATAATTATATGCCGATAAGACCCACAACTGCGAACAGCGGAAAGACTTCTGGAGAAAAGTTTGTTATTGCACGAATCAAGTCGAATATGGGCGCCAATAACTATGCTCGTGGCGGCGACGGTGACCCTTATATCCCGGATGGTGACTATACCCCGTCTGGTGACCACGCCGAGGAAACACTTGACAAAATTGCCACCGTATTCATAGAAGCAGAAATTTATGGGACTCCCCTCAAAGTTCTGAGCGATCTAGGGTACTTTCATGTCGATCGGAACGGAAGGTCCTTAATTCCCGGTGCAAAATTTTGGGGTCATGGGGACGACAGGCTGCGAGGTGGTTACGTCACGATTGCCCCCGGTCATGGAAGGGGAGGGTATATTACACTTTGGGAACTAGACTGGAGTCTCAAAGGATCCGTAGAGTTAATGGCAGGAAAGCAATGTATGCTGGGCAAATGCGATGATTCCGATTCTCAGGGTCCCATAAAAGTAGAAAAATTGATAAGAAAATGTGTAAGGGGCTTTGGAAGCGGCGATAGCGATGGAATCGGTGGAGGCGACCATGGTTATTCTACAGTGACGGATTTTAACGCAGAGGGGCAAGGTTTTGAGCGCAAAGGTTTGCGGTGGATTAGCCACCACGAAATAATCTGTTGTGGGGAATGCGACCCTCAATATGAGGGCCATCACTGGAGTGGAGACCACCTCATAGATTGTAAGGGCAAGACTTTTGCAGTTACACCGGGACCGCCCCACGTAGCCAAACGCCAAATTGGAGCAATGCTGTGGAATTGTGTTAAAGATGGATGCCCGAAGCTATACGAGGGCGAAGACTACAGAACATGGGAAGATCTCGATTGCGACTTCTGGGCGAAAGGGGACTGAACACATGAATAAAAAATTTAAAGCAAATAAAGAGAGACTTGCTCCCCCGTTCTCGGAGGAAGACGAATCTACAAACATGCAAATGTTTGATCTCGACAATCCGGATATCGACTTGTTTAATATGGTCGATGACGAATTGATTCGTTTGTCCGGCTCCGAGCTTTATATTTATAAATTCGAAGTTGATGAAAACTTTGACGATGTATTCGGGGAGAACCGTGTAAAAGCAATGCGCCAAGAACCGGTTCTCGTAGAGGGACATTATGACCCTCGTGCGTTTGAAGAAAATCTAACCGAGTTTGGTATTGAAATGACCAATGACCAAACATTCACTTTTAATAAGTCGTATATTGAATCCATGCTTAGTCGTCCCTTAATTGCGGGCGATGTTATCCAACCCCGGTTTCAAAATCTATACTATGATGTATACGAAGTTCAAGAAGATTCTTTCGAAGCCTATGGTGTATACCACTTAATTGCTACTGCAAGAGTTCTCCGCGACAGAGGACAGGTGTTGCCTGGTCCGGGCGGACAGACAGAAGCGAATATTGCGGGGGACTAACTAGTCTTTTAGCTATATAATTTTATGCCCACAAGACCCAATAAAAATAGTCGCGGCGGTGGCGGCGGTGGCGGCGAAAATTCTGCTGAGTTCTTTGATATTAAAGTAGCCGAACTGGAAATGGAGGACAAAGCTAGGTGTGCGGGTATACTTCCTGAGTACGGAGTAACCCAAGGTCCGAGATATGGGAAGTGTGAATGTGATCGAAACCAGGGGTTAACCGGTGGTATAGGTCCCCCCGACGAAGATTATTTTCTGGACCACGAGCCTGGAATGCAAGAGCTTTCAAAACTTTTTAAACTTCACGTTATGTTTAAGGCGTGGTTTTCTCTTGGTGCAACATACTCTACTCTAGATGAATTAGAAACTGATAATCCAGGCGCAGTGTATGCAGGACGGATGGGGGACTTAAACTACAGCACAAAAGGTACCGGTCACTATACTACTATTGAGTGTAATTATCATATGCGTACTTTCGCTGACTCGGTTGTGGCTTGCTGTTGCAACACAGTATGTACACCGCGTGAGGGCGATGGAAAAAGTTTTGAGGAACTTGTGGACGAAGCATTCGCGGAGCCATCGGAGTTATGGCTTGGGGACGATTTTACGGTTAAATGTTGCGATCCTTGCATAGGATGGTGGATAGATCCGGATTATGGAGGAAGCAGAAAGTGGGTCAACTCTCTGATTTGTGGAATTGGCACTAGGACTTATAGTTCTACGAAAAGCGGCACTACTATGCTCTATGTTGTTGGAAACCCTACCGAGGAAGAGTTGGCGAATAATCAAGAGCAACTGGAGAACGCACTTTTTTCAAAGCTAAAGGACGATCCTTATCGGGGTGCTAAAAAAGTTGCCAAGTGGCTAGAGGGTAAAACATGCGAGGAAATGTGCGAAGGCGTTGTATAAAACTCACTAAATATTAATATGGGCAAACAATTCAAAGCGAACCGTAGAAGGTTTATTCCTTCTCCTCCCTCTAAATCGGGGAGTATGAGAATGTTTGACCTGAATAATCCGGACATCGACCTGTTTAATAGGGTCGATCATGAATTGATTGGTTTAGCCGGTTCTCAGCTTTATATTTACAAATACGAAGTTGACGAAAACTCTGATGACGTGTTTGGAGAAAATAGAGTAAAGGTAATTCGACAGGAGCCCACACTTGTAAAAGGTCATTACGATCCAAGAGCAATCGAAGAGAATTTGACTGAGTTTGGGATTGAAATGACTAACGACCAGACGTTCACCTTTAATAAGTCGTATCTCGATAGTAGACTTGGTCGCCCATTAATTCCCGGGGATATAATCCAACCTCGTTTCCAGAATATTTTTTACGACGTATACGAAGTTCAAGAGGATTCTTTCGAAGCCTACGGGGTATACCATCTTGTAGCCTCAGCCAGAGTCCTAAGAGAAAAGCCGAAAATTATGCCGGAACTCGGCGGTAGTTGGTCTCCCCAAGAGAAAGAGAAAGAATTTGCTATTTACCAAACCCAGCGCACCAACATCGAGTTCGGGAAGAGGTATACCTCCCTGCAGCAAAAATATGTAAGGAGGAACGTTCCAACCATTCTCTTCGACCGAAGTGCGCCTAAGGTCTTTAGGGACTCTTGGATTGTTGCGGGTCATGAAAATAACGCCGGTCTCTACGCCGATTTTACAACCGTCATCCCATCCGAAGCTGAGGCTAATCCTTCATGGGTCAACAACTGGGTTCGTCATGATGTCCAAGGAGACCCCATCATTACCCCGGGGGGTCAATACTTAATGGATTTTGGGAATACGGACTGGTTGGACGCTCGTCTAGCCTCGTTCCCCGATTCTCAGACCGACCCTACCCTAAAAAATAGCAACCTAAGTTATCTGTTTTTAGATTTATGTAATCTCTACCCCGTACAGCACTTAGGGGGTGCTGCTTACAGGGAGGCGGGTGGAACAGCAGCGGAATGGAGAAGCGAAATGCTAGGAATGATTGAGTACGTCCGTGGTAAGATAGACCGGGGAGTAAACATTGTTACTAATAGTGTGCGAGCTCAAGTAGGAGAGACGGATGAAAACGGTGTGGCGTATATAGAGAATCCTGTAAGTTGGTACCCCTACGATGGAGCAGACGTTTTCCGTATAACCAATCCCCCGGTCGCGTCCGTTATAGAGACAAACAATCGTTATGGCGTTGAGGGTCCCTTTACACATCATTCATGGATATATAAACTGGCGGTTGTTGTACGTATACTGGAAGACTCAAACATACCAACCGTTCTTCTTAGTATGCATGCCCATATTGATGAAGAGTTGGGAATTGTCAGTGAAATAGCGCGGCTGAGCAATTGGGCGTCCTATGCTCTAATTCATAAACCCGGAAAAACACGGTTTGCCCAGCACCTAGCTCAAACACACGCTGTAGGGAATACTCCAATTCTGTTCCCAGAAAATGGTATAGACTTAGGATACCCCGTGCAAGGGTCTCGCGGGAAGGTTCCTGCTTACTTTAGTGATAGCAACGAGTTGGGGCAACTTATTTATTTGCCTCAAATACTCGCACGAGAGTTTGACAGCGGTTACGTAGCTCTCTTTAATACCGGAATCCCGAATGAGGCCGAGGCGTTGCCCATTCCTGCTGAGTACCAAGAGGGGTATGAACTTGTCGGAATGACCCCCCATATTCTACTTGGCTTAGACGGCGTCTTTAGTGGCGAACTTACGAGTGCGCCGATGCCGCCGGAGATCCACATCCCGCCGGGCAGGGGATTCATGATTAAAAAGTCGGACTAACGTTCCACAATGATATCTAGCCTAACTAGGCTAGCGATCTTTACCTCATGTTTCTTTCTTAAGCTTATTCCGGATAGCCTTAGTGTTTTTACGCAGTCTTTTCTTTGGCTTACTTTCATCCACTGAAGGTGCTTCGTCTCCGTCAAGACCCCCTTGACCGTAAACCTCTTCATCCATGCGATCTGGGTCAATGTAACCTCCCTCGGGTTCAGCACATTTCCTAGCGAGATCGTAGATGTTCATCTCCTGAATTTGTTTAGCTTTTCTTTTTCGTGGTTTCATGGTGTATATACAGTCCTTTGGTAGTTTCCAAGCATTATCAAACGATCTTCCGTCAGCACCTTTCCCAGCACCTTGCACAACAAAAGTCTCAGTCCGCAAGGGTATACTGTTTTTAAGTGGCATTATAGTTTATCTGCGGCGTCAGTGGCTGTAGCTAAATCCTGACCCGGATCACTAGCTACCATTTTTGCTGTTCCTTTCTTAATAGGCTTTCCCGCCTGTGCACGTGCGCGAGCCTGACGAATAGGTTTAGCTGTGGAAGATTCTTTCTTTACCAGCTCCCCATTTGTGCTACCATTTGTGCCGTTGGTGTTGGCAGTTCTATCTTCTCTATCTTTCTGGTTCTGTTTAATTTTGGCCTGCGTATTTGCTAAAGCTTTTGCGTTGGGAGTCCATCGGTCGCTGATTCCTGGTTTTTTTGACTGTGCGTTTGCTACCCTCCGGAGCCTTTGTTGTCCCTCTATAGCCAGCTTCTCCTTCTCGGACACAATCTTTGCATCACGTTTCATAGCTACTTTACCTTCGTATAGCGCATCACTGACGATGGGACATAATTTAAATTCCCGTACGGCTTTGCGAGCCTCAGTAATTTTCCCGACTTTCTTCATAACTTTATATACTACCACTAACTTGTCGATCTATATATTACTGAGGTAAAATTTTAATGGCTGACTCCCCTCTAAATCCACCTGGTGGTGGTGGTGCGACTGCGACTACGTTTAACATTGGAAGAAACTACGTTGCTTCCGGCGAATGTTCGGGCACCGCTTTTATTCACAGACAAAGTTTCTTTGCGTCTTATGAGTTTACAACTCATCCATCCCTAGACGGAACATGGCTTCCGACTCAAGGTAGCGTCGTGAGTGGTATTCTTATGCATGTGATGCCATCCTACACGGATACCCTTGAACAGTTTTCGACTAGTTCCAGTGATGCGAGCGGGTGTGCGAACGCTGCCAATGCGCGTCAAGAACATGTTATAAGTGTCAGCGGAAACGCGTCAACTGGAATGGGCAGCGAGGGGTTCATCACAACTTCAGCTACTGGATTTACTAGAAGGTGGACCACAGCGGGTGATATTCCCGACCAAAAGACGTATACTTTTATGAAAGTATTCTTGCCTCTTAATGGTCCCATCTTTACTTCTGCCCAAACCAATGATACGGTACGGGATGAGGTCGTAAGGCAAATTATTCGTTACGTTGCTAACGGCGGTCTACTTTACGGCGCTGGGAAATCATCGACTCCAGCGATTCCAAAGTTTGATGTAAACTTAGTCTACATCTAATCCCAATTAGACTATAAAAAACCCAGGGGACTTTCGTCCCCTGGGTTTAGTCTTTTACGTAGACCACACGAAAGAACGAATATTAACCAAATAACATAATAGATTCAGCGTCCTTTGCTTTAGGTACGATTATTCTGAGTAATCCGTCCTTAAAGACAACCTTCGCCTTTTTAATATCGTATTGCGCATCAATCTTAATGGAAAAGTCTACGTCTTTGTCACTAATTCCATGATGGAGAAGCATATGAGCTTTTAGGGATTCCTCTTTCTTGGCTCGCACCGTGAATTGGTCGCTTCCCCCTGTAACTGTAACTTCTTTTTCCTCATATCCCGCTAACGCAAACTCAAAGTAGAGTAGGTTTTGGTCTTCCGACAGGTAGCAGTTGCTAACTGGGTATTTCGGTAATCTGCAAGCATCTTTAGCTTGCTGTGGTTGAGGTTCATCGAACCCCCATTGCATCTCATTGAAGAGCCTGTCAAAGTGTGTAAAGTAATGGTTCATAATTTTGTATCTCCTTTCGGACAATTTAAGCTCGTTTTCCAACCGAGCCTTCTTATATAGATATTATAGGACAAATATATGATTCGTAAGCATAAAAAAATGGCATTAATTGGAGACGGGACCTTTCCTAAGTTCGCGGGGAAGGAGAGATACAACAAAATGAAGACAATCGCAACTCAAGTCGTGTTGCATTCTCCTTCAGTCATTTACCTCTGTCCTACAAAAGGAGTGAACATAAATATAGTCCCTTTCCTGATAGGACATGAGATGAAGTTCAGGCTAATTCTCCCCTCCAGAAATTTCTTTAGCTCCCTAGATGCGAAGGAGAAGAAGATATTCAAGGCTGCGGCGGCTAAAGCTGACAAAATCATCATTCTTGACGAATCAGAGTGCCAACCTTTGAGGTGGTTCTCGGATTGGGAAGCAGCAAGTAAAAAAGCAGTCGACAATAGTGACTGGGTTATGCTTGTTCACAATAGCACCCAAAGTTCCGCTGGTTTTGGGGAGCTTCTGAGTTCTTTCAAAGGAGAGACTAAGCCTGTTGTTGCAGTTGGTTTGGAGCCGGAAGAGTAATATCTTCGAACTTATCTTCGTACATCTTACAGAAAGCCAAACGGCTTTCGTTCCACTCTTCACTCATTGCGCCTTCACCTGTTGAGTGGTGAAGAATCATAATGGGAACAACTTTATTCATCTTTCCTTTCGCGTACGCTTGGTATGAATAATACATATCATAGTAATCCCAGTCGCTTGTAAACTCTTTAGGTTTCTTGGTTTTAATACTGTTGAGTGTTGCTCCTGTGGTTGCCATGAACAAACCGTCTATAACCTGGACTTCCCCGTAACCTCCATAATAAGTAGGCTTCGCCTCATTAATAGTGTCCCCGTGCCACACGCACCCGCGCAGGAAAGCTTCTGGGTGTGGAAATTCTCTTCCCAGACCATGCCACCAACAGCCCGTCTTGTTAAGTTTCTTGGGACCGGCAATACCTAGGAATCCAGTTTTATCATCTAGATTACTGTCAATAATATTATTGAAAGTAGAGGGATCCACCAAAATTTCAATATCGTCATGGCACATAATAACACGATCTTTTGCCATAACCTTATGCTCTTTGAAAGCTTCGTTGTACGCCTCAAAAATAGATTCCTTTCCAACTAAAAAATGTACATCCCAACCAGCTTCCTTTAAAAACGTGTTAATTGGACGTTCTTTGTCCTCTTTAGTAGGTATAAATGCGAGTTTCCTCATGTTTATATAATAGTGCGTTGGCGGTTATTTTCGTCCTTAATTTGTTGGAGTCTTATCAAAGAGCAGCGATGATAGTAGCAGTAATGTCTACAGTTTTCGCCCCAGAAACTCCACCAACTTCAACTATCAGCTTTATCGACTTCTTACTCGCCACCTCTTCTAGCTTTTTTCGGTAAAGAGCGGTGGCTTCTTCCATCAATTTGATGTAGCGAGCCGTCCCCTTCTTCACCTTGTCCTTGAGGATCGTTTTGTAGGAGGGGATCTCCAGATAAATTTTTCTAGAGTTGATTACATAAATCTTGTCCTTCTCCAGGTTTACGTCTGACAGCTTGCCGTGCCGAATTTTACCGCTGTCGACTTTAGGTTTTTCCTTTTCTTGGCTGTAGACGGCGGATTCCGGATTCACGGCAGCACTCAGCACCATCGCTCCCGCGATGGATACCAATATTATTACAAGAATTCTTTTCATGAGTGGTTTCCCCTACTATAGTTTATGTAGACAACGACGTTTTGCGGGCTTTCCTCGTGTCTATATAATAGTGCATTTCTATGAGTCCAGAAGAACTAAAAAAAGAATTTGCCAAGTGCGAAGCAGACCCGTGTTACTTCATTAGGAACTACGTGTATATTACACATCCTATAAGAGGTCGCGTCAAGTTCGACCTGTACAAATTCCAAGACAGAATTATCCAAGAATTTAAGGCGAATAGGTTTAATTTAATGAGGAAGTTCCGTCAGGCGGGCGCCACTACAATTTGTGCTGCCTATGCTCTATGGTACATTATATTCAATAAAGATAAGAACGTAATGGTTGTGTCTATTGGCGATAGGGAGTCCAGAGACTTTCTTGATCGCGCCGTGACCATGTACGATGACCTTCCCGCCTGGTTGAAACCAAAGGAAGTAGAGCGAAACAAGCATGTTATTAAGTTGTCCACTGGAAGTAAAATAAAATCTCAACCTGCTGGAGCGGGTCGTGGTGAAGCGGTATCCCTTCTAATTGTGGACGAGGCTGCATTTATCGATAAAATGACTGAATTTTGGATGGCAATCTATCCTACAATTTCAACTGGCGGTTCCGCGTTTATTCTTTCCACTGTAAATGGTATGGCGAACTTATATTACGAACTATACCATGACGCAGCTCTTGGAAAAAATAACTTTAATGTTATTAATATTCATTGGAGAGAACATCCCGAATATACCGAAAAGTGGGCTGAGACCACTCGAAGTAACGTAGGCGAGCGGGCATGGGCGCAAGAATACGAAGGTGAATTCCTTGGTACGGGTGAGACCTTTATTGAGGGGGGAATACTCAAGAAACTTGAATCCCAAACAAACGATGATTTTTACAAAAAACATTATAACATGATGCGCATCTGGAAGGATCCAGAGCCATACCACACGTATCTTGTAGCAGCGGACGCCTCATTTGGTAGAGACAGAGACTACTCTGCCTTCCATATTATTAATCTATATAATGGAGAGCAAGTAGCTGAATTTTATAGCAACCGAATAGGTTTGAGTGATTTTGCTAAAGCTATTGTTCAAGAAGCTTTGCGGTATAATACAGCATTTGTATGTCCAGAACGAAATGGGCTTGGTCTTGCGCTTATCGAACAATTATTTGAAGTTTGCGAGTATGAAAATATGTGGGTTGATGGTAAAGGTGAGATGGGTTTTATGGTAAACGCAAAAAATAGGGATGGAATATTGAACAATTTACAGGAATCTTTAAAAACATCAAAAATAAAAGTGAATTCGGAGCGAACTTTTAGGGAGTTAACTACTTTTATTATTAGTAAGACCGGAAAGCTCCAAGCAGAGGAAGGTTTTAATGACGATCTCGTGATGAGCCTATCAATTGGGGCAGAAGTAATGAAAGATGTTGTGGCTAGTTCCCCCGTACCAATAGTTAAAGGCGATTTACTAGACCCTAAGTCGAAACCTCCAACACCGGGGTTTTCGAGAGGTACATATAATAAAGAATGGGAAGAATATAGAAAATGGATTTAAACGAAAATCAAGACAAAGACGAACTTCTAGACGAGAATGCTGGTTTTACGGAGTTCCCAGGAGCCACTACCTACGGGCAGGGTCCCCGATTATCCGGTAGGTTCGCAGCTTTTTTCAAATCTTTCTTTCAGACAAAAAAGAAAAGAGGACGTCCTTCAACAGTAGACCCATTTCGTGGTGACGTTGTTAAGGCGGCAGATGCTGAACCAGAAGATAGCGCTGGCGCTTCTATGGGAATTGTGAAAGGTAATATTAAGCTTCCCCAAGTTGAATATGAACGTCGGCGTCGTTATAATGATTATGAAAAGATGGACGAGTACCCTGAAATCGGTGCAGCCCTCGATATTTACGCCGATGATGCCACCCAAACTCACCTCGACAATTCAATGATTAGTGTTATCACTGAGCAGACCCCAGTGAAAGAAGCCATCAATGACTTTGTCAATACTACGAAGCTCGATAAGTTTTTATGGGATATTATTCGTAACATGTGTAAATTTGGTGATTGTTTCGTAGAAAATATCGTCGATATGAACAACCCAGAGGCAGGTATCCAAAGATTGAAGGTCCTAAACCCAGTTTATATTTATCGAAGAGAGGACAGATTTGGCTATCTTAAAGGATTTCGTCAAGAAGTCCCTGGTACTGTTGCCGAGACACAGCAGTATGTTAGCATGGGGAAGGACAGTAAAAACAACACTATTGACCTTGACCGAAACCAGCTTATCCATTTCAGACTTCATACTTCTGATTCTAATTATTATCCTTACGGTAAGTCTATCTGTGCTCCTGGTGTTCGCGCTTGGAAGTCGTTACGTATGATGGAAGATGCGATGCTTATCTACCGCCTCCACAGAGCGCCAGAAAGAAGAATCTTCTATATTGATACTGGTAACTTACCGCAAACCAAGGTAGAAATGTTCATGGAGCGTATTAAGGCTAAGTTCAAGAAGGAAAAATTCTTCAACCAGGAAAGCATGAATGCCGACGAGCGTTACAACCCTCTTTCCGCAGAAGAGGACTTCTTCGTTCCCGTAAGTAAGAATGGCCAAACCAAGATTGAGACCCTCCCAGGCGCACAAAACTTGGGCGAGATTGATGATGTTCGCTACTTCCGCGATAAGGTTTTAGCTGCGATGAAAATTCCAAAGGACTTCATTGTAGAAAAGGACAAATCACCCGAAAGAAAAGCGAACCTGTCACAACTTGATGCGAAATTTGCGAAGGCTATTATGCGCGTTCAGAGAGATACCGAAGTTGGTCTTCTAACTCTGATTAAGCGTCACCTGGAGATTCGTGGGTTCCCTAAGTCTGCTTACAAAAGCATTAGTATCGAACTTGCTCCTCCTTCGGATCTTAGTGAGAAAAGAAAACTTGAACTCGAAGAGCAAAAAACTCGGGTCGTTCAAGCCGTAAAAGGGCTCGAATTATTTTCTAATGAATACATCTTCAAAAATTTCTACGATATGAATGATCGAGAAATAGAAGAGATCCAAACTCAAAGGGAGTTGGAAGCTCCTCCAGAACCTGTACCGGGACAAGAGGGAGCACCCGGAGCCGAACCAGGGCAAGAGCCCCCACCACCACAAGAAGAAGGTAAATAAATAAAATACCCTATCCTGTACATCTATATAAAATTAGATTCTAATAGCTATGAACTTAAAGAACTTATTCAATAACCGAAACAAGAATTTTGTCCGTTTGTCCGAGGCTGGCGACTATTTGAGCCGCAGTCTTAGGGAAAACTTGGCCGTCTACGAAATCGATGACGCAAATAAAAAAGTTACTTATATTACTGAGGGCAATATTCTTATTTCTTGCGACTACAAAGAGATAAAAGGAAAACTGACGTTCGAGAATTTCGTTACCGAGAATCTGGACAGAATTATCTCGGACGACCATGTGGATTCCTTGGTCGGAACAAGCGTTCAGAAGTTCGTAACTTCTATTGCTCGTAATCGTTTCGATAAAGCAGAAGCCTCTTTCGATTCAGTTCTCGATGCGTTCAGTATGAGAGCAAAAATTGAAGAAAGTCGTAAGAAGCTTCATAAGAGGTCCGAGCGGTTTGGCGACGTCTATAATATTAAAGAGACTAAGTCCTATAAGAAATTTAAAGAGGCTCTACCCCTTCTTAAACACTTTTTTGAGACAAATAGGGAAGAGCTATCTAAAAACCGCAAACTCATTGAGGGTCTCCGGTTGTCCAAGGTCGTGGGGGAAACTTATGATCTTCCAAAGGTAACTATTGAAAGCCTAAAAGACGAATTCATTGTTGTGCCTTCTAACACTAAGAGAACTCTTTATGAGATGGTTTGCGAAAAAGAACTTATTCGTAAAGAATTACTTGAAGCGAAAGAATCTTTCCACCGTGTATGGGCGAGCAATGACGCAATCAGCGCACTTGCTTCGCACATATATTCAAAAAATGGAACTGTTAAGAGAGCACTCCACGAGACCATTCAAGAAATTCCTTACATGGCTTTGGCTAACAAAGTTGATTTAGTAGCTTTAATGGAGTCCGTTTTCCAGATCACCAATCCTGGCACTGTTTCTCAGAAAGATATTAAAGAGTTTGTCAATAAGCTTTACGAGTTTAAGAAGCCTCTCAAGTCCCAAGTTATAGAGCATCTTAATGAAACTTACGGTATCAACGTTCAAAGCCTTAAGTTTATTCCTTCCTTCAAGGGGCTGGCAGAAGTCCAGTCAGAGGTCTTTGCGGTACTTTCGGAGTCCATGGAAGAAGGTATTCTTTGTGACGTAACCAAGGAGTTCTCACAAGCTATGCAGAAGAAGGGTGGAGTACAAGTTCTTGATGTCGCAAATACTCTTTCTACTGTTATGAACGAAGCTCAGTTCACTGTCGTGGACATTCAGGAGAACTTCGACATGAAGAAGCTCTCTGATTATCTTTCCGACGACATCAACGAAGCTCAATATTATGGCGATGATGATGAATTGTCCAACTCAGGAGGCAATGCGGATGGTGACGATGACGACAAAGGTAAGAAAAAGAAAAAAAAGAAAAAGAAGAAAGATAAAGCGGATGAGGAAGGGGATGTCGATGATGACGAGAACGACCCTACTGGAGATCAGGAGGAGCTTGATTCGGACAAGGATGGTGACATTGACGCCAAAGACCTTAAGAAACTACGTAAAAATAAGAAAAAGAAACTACGTAAAGAAGGCACTGATGTAGCCGAACAAGAAGAGGAAGCTGCTGAAGCTGAGGAGGAGATTCAGGATGGCGACGAAGACGCAGCTGCTGAAGAGGCAGACGCAGAACGAGCCGCTGATGCTGAAGCTGAGAGCAGAGATAAGGATTATATCGATCTAGTTTCAGATATTGAAAAAGCTATAAAGGATATAGATTTTGATTTGGAAGACGATGACGATGTCGATGACGATGTCGACACCGAAGAGGAGGTAGAGGCTTAATCAATAATGTAGCCTTGCTTCATCCAGTTAATCAGATTCTCAACAAAACCAGAACGCAATACTTGGACCTCGTATATTAAGTTATCGAGGTCCTTTATTGTTTGTTGTTCGATCTTTTTCTTTTCCTTTATTTGTCGGATTGTGTCTTCAATGACGGCAATACGTTCCACGGTAGCCGGGGTGTACTCGTTCATTTTTTTAGTTTCTTCATCAATTTTTTTCATTTTTTTACCTCCATTCCTAACGACTTATAGGATTTAATTCTTTCTTTAGCGTGTTTTTCCAGGTACGGTGCCCTATCAAAGAAATCGTAAATATAAACTTTACGTTTCGATTTGTGGATTCTCAAAGCCCGTCCCATCGCTTGAATTGTAGCGATCTCAGATTTTAAACCTCTCGCATTTATTAGATGAGTGATTTCAGGTATATCGATACCAGTTTGCATAATTGTGGTGCCTATAAGTACCGAACTTTCGGCTTTTATGAACTCCTTGATTGTTTTCTTTCTCACGCTAAGATCGTCTTTACCTTCTAACTTCAGTGAATTTGGAATAATTTTATGAAGTATTTCAGCGTGTTTAAGATCTTTCACAATAATTAGAGTTCGAGAAGGATTTTTCGAGATTGTTTTTACTAGCTCAACGATCATTTTATTTCGAAGGTCGTTATTAGTAATAAACTTTTCATAAACCTCTCTATACGTAAGTTCCGTGTCGTCTACGTTAGCGGTGTCTTTAACTGAAATAACCTGAATTATAGGCTCAGTAAGGAAGCCCAGACTGACGAGGTCTTTCGCATCTACCTCTTCAATAACCTTACCTAATCCTGAGATAAGATTAAGCTTGCTGATCGGGTCAGTAGGTACTGTAGCTGTCATTCCTATTCTGTAAGTTGCGTTGGGGAAAGACTTTACGGCTTTTGAGGCAATCTTACCTTTACCAAATTCATGAACCTCATCAAAGATAATAAACTCAGACTGCTCCAAATGACTATCCATAACTTTATCTATCGATTGAATGGTGCAGAGGGTAATCGGCTTCAGAATCACCCCGTCCCCGAAAGCAAGACCAACATCGAATCCCCACTCGCGCAGTTGTTCATAGGTTTGGTATAAAAGCTGTTTCTTCGTAAAGAAAATGAGACCCGTTTTATCTTCAAGAGCCTTTATCAGACCCCCTAGTACAACGGTCTTTCCAGAGCCTGTGGGGGATTTTATGATACATCCTTTCTGGGATAGTGCTTTGTGAATTAAATCGCTCTGGTAGCCCCTAAAACTAACCTGGGGGAGTGACACGTCGTCTTTGTGGGTTGCGGACCGTAAATCTTCGATTTTATGCGGGACACCTAAATATTTGAGGTCTTCTTCAATATACGGTAGAAGACCTGTGCCGAACTTCCCAGTTTTTTCGGAGAAAAAATATTTCTCTCCTTTCCAACCTCTTTTGTACGCTTGAGAGTATTGGTAGCCGGGAATTTTAGCGCTGTATTTCTGCTTTAATGTGGACAGCAACTTTTTGTTGTTCGTGTGCATTACAGAAAAATTATTATTGACAATAATTTTAGTCATTTTTACTATTATAGTAAAAGATATTAATATCTTATAAAATTATGCCAGAAGAAAAATCATTAATTGATATGGCTCGCGAACACATGGAGAAATCCGGAATCGATCCCAAAAATCCAGTTGATTTAGAGCACGTGTCCCCCGAAGAGGAAGAAACCCAACCAGTGACTCATCCAGTCCAGGGGGAGCCGACGCCAGATAAAGAAGAAAAATCTGGGGTAACAGATGTTGTTGATGGAAGCTACGGTGACGTACTTTCGGAACTTCTATCTGAAGTAAAAGTTAACTCGGATTGGAGACCGCTTTTATTGCCTTCTAGGGGGAAATCTTACGTATCTTGTGATGAAGAGATTGAAATTAAACCATTCACTTTTGCTCAAGAGAGAAAACTCCGTAGTGTTAAGAACGTCCGAGGAGGTAGAGATATTATAAAAATTCTCTTTGCGGATTGTGTAAAGGGGTTGGAATATGATTCCATGACCCTTACCGATAAAAATTATATTTTATTTAAGCTCAGAGAAATTTCTTACGGTGACGACTACACCCTTGAGGCTACTTGTGAACATTGTGAATCTAAAAATGAATTATCAATTAAAATTTCCGAGATTCCGGTGGAGTATGCCGGGGATGATTTCAAGGAACCTCTTGAGATTATTCTCCCCGACAGTAAACAAAAGTTAGTATTTGTTAGCCCACGAAGTAAGGACGAAAAGTATTTTTCGGACATGGAACTACTTACTCAAAATATGTGGAGATTTATGGTCTCTATTGGTAAGTATAGCGAGCAAAAAATTAAGAAGGCATTCTTGGAAAATACTACCGTGAAAGACGTTGCCTTCTTTAGGGAGCGCTTAGTAAAAGATTACTACGGAATGAAAACTGAAATGGTTTTCCAGTGTGCTTCGTGCGAGGAGGACAGCAAGGGCACAATTCCATTTAACGAGAATTTTTTCTCCGTGAGCTAGACCAAAATATGCGGGGTCTAGCAGAACAGGCTTACTACCTAGTCAAACACGCAAAATTTAGTTATCTTGATATCATGATTATGACGGGTATCGAAAGACATGAGTTCATGACCTTATTGATAGACGAAAACAAACGTGAAAACGAAGAATTAAACACACATAAGTAATCTAAATAAGTAAGAGATGACTACGTTCAATGGCATAACAGTAATCAACCGCAAAAATAGACCTTCCCCTATTGAACCGGCAAAACTGGATTTTTTTATGGTGAAGGCGGGAGGTTATTCCGACCCGTACGCGGTATGCTCCGTTCACATTTTTCAGGATACTCAATACGGCTCTCCGGACGCGTATCTTGATTTGAGTGCCGGATCCGATAATTACGGGTTAGTAACCAGTTCAAATACATCGGAAAAAATGGTATTCCGAGTACAGGAAGTGGACGGCTTCAAGAACCGCATAGGTTTTACCGGGAACCCGGCGGACTTCCCTACAGAAATAGATTACTTAGACGCTAGTTCAGCCAGCGGGATCTTCAAAACGGGGAACGGAAAGTTTTCCGTCCTTCTTGAAACTGACACTTATTACTATAAATCGTCGGAAGTAGCAGACCCCGACTTTAATCCTATAAATACACTCCCCACGACTGAGAACTCAGCGTCTAGTGTACAAGGATACCTGGATATTTGGACAGTTGTAGACGCAGAGGGCTCAAAACCGCAAATTTATGTTAATATATTCAGGTTAGACACAGCAAATGTATACGCCACATCAGAACCCCTAGCCGTCACAACAGTAAATAAGCTAGTTCAAAGATATATTGCTGTGGGGTCCAAAGAGAAGCTTCGCATCAAAACGGAACTTGTGGTAGATAATGAACCTATAGAACAAAGCTTGCGAAACTTAATAGAGACTGGTGCGTTAATTCAAAATCCAGAAATCTCAATTACAAAGATTAACGAAATTCCTGGTCAAACCTCGCGGGTAGCAATAACGGGCTGGGGGGGTCAAGGCGGGTTTGATCACGAGGGCGTAGAAGTAGACTCCCACGGAACAATTTCTTATCTCTGGAATACCGCTAATATTGAGCCTTTCTATACTGGTGAAAATTTAGGCGGTTCGACAGGGGTCTACGAAATTCAGGTAAAGTTTAATGTGCTAGACCAAACAATCTTAAGTAATAGGTTTAAGTTAGTCGTTCGATAACAAAAGAATCCCAAGTTGCGGGAACGATATTCTTTTCTACGTAAGATTCAAAAGAATCCCTTCCGCCTACCCAAAATTCATTCCAGTCCTTATACTCCTTAGGCGGGACAAGTTTGTATATGCTATCACGACGCTGGGATAGAAGCCGCTTCTTAGCCTCCTGTAAGCCCTCTCTACCGCTCTCATCGTTATCATACGCAATGACAACCTTCTCACATTTGATACTCTTAGCTTGGACCGTAGACATCTTACAGCCCTGTGTACAGGTTGCGTTATACCCAGCTGCGCGTAAGGTCATAGCATCAATAGGACCTTCTGTGACGATAACGTAATCCAGAGTTTCGTCATAAGGATATAAAATTTCTGATGTCTTGATCCCGTAAGCGTGTTTACTCGGGTTAAGATACTTAGGGTCACGATCCACCAAAGTCCTTGCTTGAAAATAGAAGACCTCGTCTTTGTGAAAATACGGGATAATAATACGTTGGTGGTATCTGCCCGACCTTCCCACAAAAAACTTAAAGTTTTCGAGACCGCGATCATGAGCGAATTTAGACGCCGTTCTCTTGAGATAGTTTGGGCTAGAAATATCAGAGCACGGACTCACCGGAAAAAAGTCTTTTACGTCTCCCACGATGGTTCTGTCCCGCTTAACAGGAACATTCTCTACATTTAGAGTAGATACTTCAAACAAAGAAATGTCTTTGTCGAACGCTAGTTTCCTGATGAAGGAACGCGCATTGCTGTACGGCACATTCTCAACAAAAGATACTAAATGGTAAAAGTTCCCTTTCTCACCAGACTTGAAATCCATCCACATTCCCGTGTCCAGGTTGATGTAGAGCTTGCGCTTGGTATCCTCACTAAAAAGCGAATTCGTACGAAACTCTCGCCCAGTGACGGAATTTTCTGCAAATTTCTCGTCCAAATACTCTTTAATAACAGTTGGAGGAATATTCATGTTCATCAATAAAGTGTCGCCTAGTAAGATTAAAGTCTACGACGAGTGCAAACTGAAGTATAAATTCAAATATATTGATTATTTGCCCGAAAAGTCCACGAATACAGACGCGCTCCAGTTTGGGTCGTACGTGCATAAAGTATTTGAGGAGGGGGTTCACAGTACCTCGACGGATGAGTTGTGGGAGGTTGCTGAAGTTTTACGTAAAAATTACACATTTGGAAACGAAAAGGAAAAGCTTTTAAAGCCCTGTATTGATAATTTCTTTAGATTCAACCAGACTCTATCAGCGACTGAGCCGGTGTCGACAGAGCAATTCTTTGCTGTGGATCTGAAGGAGGGCTACGCAGTCAATGGTATTATAGACCGTATCGTCAAAAGTAAGGAAGAAAAGTATCTGGTAATTGACTACAAAACCAGTAAACGACCTACTTCGAAGAGGCAGCTGTACAACGACCCCCAGATGCTGTTATACGCTTTCGCCGTACACAAGATGTATGAGGTTCCTGTACCAAATATTGTACTTGCTCACTACTACCCACATCTAGACAAGCTAGTAAATGTTAAATTTTCTGAGGCTCACGTAATGATGTATATCCGTAAGCTGACCCAGAAGGTTTGGGAGATACGCAAGAAAAAAAAGTCTGACTTCTTCCCCCAAATGAACCAGTTTTGTGACTGGTGCGGGTACAAAAATATGTGCCCTAAGATAAATAATAACCACCTGACAGAGTACAACAAGGCACTGGAAGAGAGGAAGGCGGGGAAGTGTAAGGTAGTTCTAGGTAAAAAAAATAAACCCTGATGACCCTCTCTATGAGGCAGTTCGCTTCATCTCTAAAAACTTTTTATCCTCATAGACAATAGGGTAAAAGTCTTCTATCGCGATAAGCTTTAAGAACTGAAAAACTTCAGTATCTACATATTTATTTTTTCTGTAGGCTGATAGAAGTGTAGATAACTTTAGAGGTCTTTGGCTTTTCCAAGACTGAAACATTTTATCTTGAAATATTTGTATAAAGTTTTCACTGAATCTATGTCTCCATTTACTCTTGAATCTTAAAGATAAGCCATAATCTACTTGCTCTATCAACTCTACTAATCTTACTGAATCGTTCATATTTATATTTTATATATAATATAGCATAACCTCCCTCAGTTTTGACAGACAAAATGGCAAAAATTTTAAAAACCACATATTTGGGCACAACCCGGAACCTTATCACTAAGGAGGAAATCGAAGAAAAGAAGAGAGTTCCTCCGGACGGCTGCTTGTATACCTTTTCTTATAGGTCTAAGACGGGTACCGATAGTAACCCTTTAATCATTATGACGAGTCCAAAATGGGCGGCGAAGAAGGGGGGATTCTTCCTCAGCGGGGTAAACCTAAATAGGATTGGTTCGGATTCCAAGAAAGAAATCATCGCGCAATTTGCCGAACTCCCCGTGGGGTCTGTGTCCTATGAAGATATAAAGAAGGCTGTCCCTGATAACCCAGAGTGTTGTATTCGCACGTATGACGTGAGAAAGGTACGCGCACTACATAAAGTAGAGGTTTAATAGTGGCTACATCCGACGAAACACTACGTACAGCGATAGAAGAACTTACCGACGCCGTTCATAAGATGGCGGGAACGGAGGTGTCGGAGGGTGATCAGAAAAAGAAAGATAACAAAAAATTCTTGAAGGAACTGGGTGGAAATACCAATACCCTACTCTCCAACACGGCGGGATTAATTGGTCTGAGTTCTTCCATGCTTACCTTAAAAGGTATGCTGGGAGATGTAAGAGGGATGAATTCCCAAGTCTCCAAGTCTTTAGGGCAAACAAGTGCCGCGCTTGATGGTCACAGGAGCGCTACCGATAGATTTGCGGGCGCGAGCGTGGGTATGCAGCAAGCACTGAATACCTTCGCTGAGGCGGTAGATCTAGGCATATCAGATTTTTCTGACAACGCTCTTAGACTAGGGGCGCAAATGAAAGTTCTGGGGCTGGACAGCAAAACGGGTATGAAGTTGATGAGATTCAACACTCAGGCTCTTGGCGCATCCTCCGAGTCTTCAGTCACCTTAGTGGACACTCTTGTGAGTACGGCAGCAGCCAATAAAGACTCCATTTCCGGTCTTATTGGCGCAATAGAAAGTATGAAGACGGAACTTACAAAGACCTCCGTAGAATTAGGTCCAAATGCGGCTGCTAATGCCCAGAAGATTGCAGCAATGATGTCCCAGGGCAATTCTGAGCTTCAAGGCGCTGCGTCTGAATTCGTCACATCTTTCCTTGCCGGAACTGAAGGTTTCGCAAGAGCCGCTAAACTAGGCGTAGTATTTACTGGACAAGAATCTCTTGAGGAGATGGTTGTTAAATTTGAGCAGATTCTTACAAAGGTAGGCTCCTACGATCCGGGTGGAGGCGCTGGGCAGCAGTATACGCTAGAAGCGCTGGAAAAAGGAGGACTTGTTTCTAGGCAAAACATATTTTTGCAGAGACAGATTGGAAATGAGATTCGAGAACTAAAGGCTACTAACACGGAACAACTTGCACAGGATGTTGGAAAGATATCAATTGACCAAGCTTATCAAAATGCTACGTTTGCGACTCAACAATTAGCTCTGACAGCTGCCGAGGGTGCTGCTGCGGCTATCAACACCATAGCTGAACTTTTGGGTCCTTGGGGTACCGCTATTCTAGGTCTCTTAGGTACTATTTCCGCTTCACTGCTAGGACCGCTTTGGTTCAGCCTCAAACTTGGTTTTAACGTCATGAAGGGGAGCTTTAATAGCTGGGTAGATTCCTTTAAATCCTTGTCCAGCGGGTTCAAGTCTTTTTTCAGCAAGTCCAAGACTTTTTGGAGTAGAGGTGGCAAGAATTTGGACAAAATAGCAAAAGGCGCGTCAGGAGCTGCGAAGGGAGGAAGTAAAGCAGGTTGGTTAGCGACCTTGAAGAAGGGCTCCGGAGGATTTCTCAAAGGCGCATTTGCCCTTACCAAAGGTTTACTCAAAAAAGTACCTATTGTAGCCGCTGGAGCCGCGCTTTATAGCGGTGGAATGGCTCTGGCTAGAGGAGAAGGTATCAAAGCAGCCGCGCTTGCAGCAGCCGACTCCGCAACCTTCGGGTTAGCTTCCGCTGCGGTAAACAAGTTGTCGGGTAAAGATAAGCGTGATGAGGCGGTTGAAGCCGCCGCTGACGGGGTTAAAGAAAATGGCGCCAGCGACGACAAAACTGATACCCAACGAGATCAGCTTGAGAGCAAGTATAGAGATGACGTCCAAGCGTATGAGGAAGCCAAGCTTGACCTCCAAAAAAAACAGCTTGAAGCCCAGCAGCAAACTGCCGCTGCAACGACAAGTATGGACACTCTTAATAAAGAGGCGAAAGAAGGCGTTACGAGTAGAGGACCCGATCGAATGTTCGCAAACAGAATGGCGGACCAAATTTTCGGTATGAATAAATTAGTGGACTTAGCTGTACAAGCAAATGCAGACAGGATTACTGTCTCGGAAAATCAAATTGCTGCTGGGGAAGTAGTCCTTGAGACAACTACCCCCGGAATTAACAATATAGGACAACCAAAAGGATAATATGGTATTACCTCCCCCACTACTGGCTCACACCGCTAAAGGACAAATGTTCGGAGTGGGCGATAGCAAACCAAAAGAGCATCGCCGAATGCAAATCAATCAAGCCATCGAAAAAAGAGGGGGTTTAAGATTTCGCTATCCTGCCTTCGCGGATCGCCCGAAGGAGTCTGTTCGATGGCTCCCATTTACAGAAAACCCTACGATTACGGAATCAAGAAAGGCAAACTACGCTTCGAAGAAAATCTTTTTACGAAATGAACCGGTAAGACTGTATACAGGAAGTGAGGCTCGAAAGTTCAAAGTAGATATTCACTATTCGTTGATCCATCTGGCGGCAATGATGCCCACGAAAGAGATCCTAAGAATATTCTCGCAAGAAGACGCTAATTTCTTGGTAGAATTCAGTGAGCTTATTAGGTACTTAGAGAGTATGCTAGAACAGGATTTAGGGGAAAACGCTCAATTAAATGGTGCAGCCCTATTCGAACCTCTTGAAAAAAATTACATCAATGAAGGTTTCACGAATTTTGCGAAAACACTTGTGAATAACCTGCACTCCCGCGCATCGAATGTGAGCACGGGGTACGATTTGGCGTCTGAGGTAAAATCTCGCCTCGCCGATGGTTCGGAGGGTCCGTTTGGTCAAATTCCAAGTAACCCGGAGTCAATAATTAATGCTTACTTGGTATATTTACTGAGAACTAACGACAGGTGGAAGTATACTGCGGCATTACTGCAGTACGCCATAAACCATATTCGAAACTCGGTCATTTCTACTTCTGAGACCCCTGTAAAAGGACCTCCTATTGTTGAATTGAAATGGGGTTCCCTGTATAACTTTACCCCTTGCGTTGTAACTAATTATCAAATAAATGCGGTTGAAACTGCTGGTTACGATACAAAATCACTTTACCCACAAAGATTAAAAATATCTTTGACTATGGAAGAGATGAGAAATGTTCACGGGCAACTTCAAGGAGACCCTAAAATTACTGGTGATTTGCCAGGGTGGGACAAAGTCATGAATTCAAATTTTGTTTTACGAGGCGAAGCAAGACACAGAACCTTGGACCCTCATTACTATGATGGACGGAGATTGTAATGGCTTTTTCAAATGATAGAGGAAAAATTTTTCGAGGAAACGTCATTTCTCATCGAGGAAAAACTATAACAGATATAGGAAGTTCTAAACAATATAGAACTTTTATCAATAACGTATTTGATGCTACAAATTCTAAGATTGCACTTGTCCCAAATAACATGGAGGGGCGCCCGGATCTTCTTGCGTTTTCCGCCTATGGAACTGAACTACTTTGGTGGTTAATTGTAGAAGCTAATTCGGTATTTGATTACGAAGAAGACCTCAAGGCGGGTACTCAGATTATTATTCCCCAGATATAATGCCAGAAGCAGCAAATAATGAACAGCAACCACCGGAAACTACAAGTACCCAGGCTTACGTCGGAAACTCAGTAGCTTCTGTGTATATGTCGTTCAACCGTAACGACTTACTGGATGCCGGGGAACAGGTTGGAGACGGGTTTATTGGAATGTCCGACCCGTTGGGGATCAGGGAATGTTTAGAGAGTTTTACGTTTGAATGTTCCGAAGGGAAGGAGGCTCTTTTGTACAAAGTTAAACTTCTCAACCCCACTACCAAAATCGATGAGGCATTTATGGGTATTTTCAACTCAGTTTACCCTCAGGAAGAGGGCGTTATTGGCGCTTTCGTGGATGAGTCGGTTAGACAGAGAAGTCTTGAAGACGTCACTGGCGAAGCTTCCATTGAATACCAAAAGTTAGGGGCTGAGTCCCTATCGCCAATACCTAATGTTTACGTTAGATGGGGCTATGGTGATGGAGAAAAAACAGGTATATCCCGGATACATAAAACTAAACTGACTGACATTAAATATCTAATCAACGCCAATCAAGACAAAGTTGTGGAACTTACTTTGGCGGACCAATTATCCTTTACTAAGACATCCCAAGTCTTTACAAAGAGACAGCACAAGGGAGAAATAACATGTTTGAATAAAGAGGGTAGGTTAAAAAGACCCGGAGTGATGGTTCAGGACTTGATTGCCCAATATGTATCTGTTTATCCAGAGGTAACCCCCGTGTGTAATCTGTACGCTACACCAGGGGACAACGACGCTTCTTTTGGGCACCATCTGGACTCGACCTTTGAAGGCGTGGCTTTAGCCATGTCACTTAAAGCAAAAGAAGCGTGGCTCATGAGGCGTGGTGCCAATAAAGCTTCCATCGGCGATAACGAAGGAAGAAAGAGCGTAAGCGATTGGTGCAATAGTTTGTCCGTCGAACAAAGAGCGCAGTTTGAATCAGCTAGTGGTATGGCTCAAATCATTGCGTCGGCTGAATGGAAAAAAGACATGGCTGGCGTTATAACTGACTCAATTCGTCTTCAAGCTTACAAGACGTGTTTTGAGGAGATAGGACTTGTGTTTAAGTCTGAGTTATTAGATCCGCAAACCGCAAATGTTCCTGGTGCACTATCCACGGAACAGATATCTGAAACGCCAGAAATAGAAGGGGAACCTCCGGGGTTCACGTATTTGATGCGATCACAATGGGCCGATTCGTCAAAAGAAATAACGGTCAATTTGCATGACCCCGAAGCTGACTTTTTAGATCCTCCAGATCTTAACCATGACTGGGCTCACTACAAGAAAGGTTTCCTTACTTTTTGGCCAAAAACACTCCATCCTCGCTCCGATAGACTTAGCGAAGGTAGAGGGCTTACTGCTCTTGGGCTGATTACGGACATCGATGTTAGTGGTATTGCCAGATCAGAGAATCGTTCGTACGATCAACTCGATAAGCAGATATGCATCACTGGAAGCGAAGGTCCTTACGACCGGAGGTATCCCAAAAGTTACCAGATGGCGGCAAATCCTACAGCCGTTGAACACTATGGGTCTTTGGTTGTAACATTTCAGCACCCGATTCCCGATAAGTACGTCATTAAATATGGTGGTACACTGGAGTCCACAGAAGGATACCCTTTATCTGGGAACCTGTTCCCAGGATGCGTTGGAACGTACGTTAATCTTGCTCCCGATATAAAGGATGAGGCTTATAACAGGGACACTAAAGAGTGGGAAAAGATAGAGCCCGTTGAGTTCTATGATGTTCCCGGAACTGGGGAACTTAATAACCATAGTTATTATTTGTATAAACCACAGAAGCATGGCGATTGGTTGGATGATAACCAATACTACCTTCTCAGCGCGATACCAGCGATGGATGGTATTTCGTGGCTTTATGATCCGGAGTTGAAACCTATTGGTTACTGGGATGTTCCTGATTCGGTGATATCTTCCGACCACTTTGGTCGTTATGGGGGCAAGTTGTATAAAGAAGAAAACTTTGGGAAAATCAAAAGTGCGGACCAAGATGAGATCCTGACATCCGAACCGGCGCAAGGTTCGCCAAGACAGCTAAGGGATTTGACCTTAGCTGAAAAGAAAGCAGCCGTAGAAAATAACGCTGCGCCAATATGGTTGAAGCCTGGGTTAGTAAACATGCGTCACCCTGTAACAGCTACAAACAGGATTGATGAGAACAGATTTACTTTTAGTATAGCTAGGCTCGAAAGACTTTTTCCTAGAACCAAATACTTCCGGGCGATGCATGGCTTGTCCCCAAAGACTCGCTACTACGCTGGTTTACCGCAGAAATATGTTATGATCCCTCCACCAAATCTTAGTGGATTATGGGATATACCCATTAGGACAGGAAAATCTCCGTCTCCATTTAAAATGGTCTTAGAGGACACTTTGGGAAGGGATTTGGAGACTGCTAAAATACCTGTCTACGATATTGATACAGGTGAGTTAGGTTTGTATAGTGTTGTTAGTGGGAATCCAGAAGGAGGGGATACGTTAGGTCAGTACACTGCACCTTTGAATGGTTACAGTGAAAATCCTAAGTTAATTAATTCTTCTCCTGTTCTGCTTCAACCAACAGCAGACACGTACAAATATATCATGGACCTCTGCTGGGACCTGAGAGCGGAGGTGTCCAGAGCAGACATCAGCGACGCCCGGGGACAAGAGCACCTAAAGGATCTGGGCATGATTGAGGACCAAGTAACATCCCCAAATACACCGCCTGTAGAATCCCCTCCGGAAGAGGATAAATTTCTCCCACCTTTTGATAGAGGAGTTTTTCTTTCTCTTGGAACAAACGGAATTAAACCAAATATAACTTCCACACTGCAAGGTCTATTTAATAATTTAAATAACTTTGTGGTGGGTTCCCCAAACAAGTTGAGATTTACAAGTCTTTCGTTTTGCCAGATGAGTAAATCTCAACAAGACGCTATTCTAGAAGAAGGTCCGTTGAAAAATATTGATGAGTCAATCAAGACCGACTTTAAGGAAAAAAATCAAATGCTGGCACTTGCTACATGTGATAAGGATATAGAGAAATATACTGAGCTTTTAATTAATAGGGTATTTTCCTTCCCCGAGATAACTCACAAAAACCACCCTGCAAAAATTTACCTTGAGTACGGAACCAGTAAATCAATTGTAAAGAATATTCAGTTTGACGCCGGGATGCGATATTTGCTCGGTATTGCGCAGTCTTCTTACATGAGTAGATATTTTGCGGACATCGAAAGCTACTTTAGCTCCGAGCGGAACCAATCGCAGATGATCTATAAGGTGATTAGTAAAGGTCTTCAGGATGAGGTAGCCCTACTAAAGCAAAAAATGGCCGCGACGGAAGAGGAGGGCTACTCCAAAGCAAACCAAGAACTCCAAAAAGACTTGCAGGAAAAGTTTGTTCTTCAGCAGAAGCTGGGCATTGATAAAAACCAGATTATGTCGGAAGGTGTGATTAACGCGGAGATATTAGATCTTTTCCCGGCGTTCGCGGACAAATATACGGACCAAGAGTGGGCGGAAGTTGTGGGCGAAGAAAGCGTAAAAGATCTTAGATTGCTAACAAGTTTAGTGAATTCTCCGACGTTTCTCAATGAGTTGTTCCCAAATGCGGATATTGATACTAGTAATCAAGAATTAACTAATACTGCAGTAGAGGGAGACGTCTCCGGAGGGGCTGTAGCAGGGGTGAAAGTCCAAAAAATTCTAAGGAGAAAGATTGATTTTGTAACTGCGTCGAAGAGACTTTCCAAGACAACTAATGTTGCAGATATGAGAAAGATAATGGACCAATCTTATTGGTTTAAAGAAGCCTTAGTCGACGAAGCCTGGGATGTAACTCTGGATGTTTTAGGGATTCCCGAGATGGATGTGCTTCCGGTTGAAGTTTCGCAGAGAATAGTTTCGTTACAAGTATATGACGCTAGATTAGGGACAAACACTCTACACTGGGTATCTGGCGAGTACCGAGTGACGGGCTTCTCGCACAAAATAAGCCCCTCAAATGGATACACTACAAGTTTAAAATTGATGAAAATACCTACTACAAAACAAAATCAGCTAACAGGAGGACTGGGGGTTCCTAAAAAATAATGTTTCGCGGCCCGTACAAAGTTGACGCACCGTATACCCCTGCACACGCTGAGGTTTTAGAGTTTGGTCCTAAAATTTCGTTCCTAGCTTTCGGTACCGTAAGAAAATGTTTAGACGACGAACATTCCGGTAGATTGCTGGTAGATTGCCCAGCATTCCCTGACGGTGAGGAGCCGTGTGATTATGTCTCCCCTATTGGTGGCGCAGGGTACGGGTTCTTTGCTATCCCCGGGATTGGAGCTACTGTTCTGGTTGGTTCGGTGCCTTACTCGGATCCCCCTAACAAGTTTTTTTGGATGGGGTGTCTTTACGCGCCCGGACAGGAAGTTCAGCAAGATATGAAGACGCAACCATACTATCGTGGTAAAAAAGATGAACAGTTTAACCAAATAACTCGAACTGAAATTCTAGAAGATGGCGATAACACGTTGAAGGAAACTCAGTCAACGTATGGTTGTCCGAATGCAGATCATGCTGAAGTCTACGGCTCTAATGATTTACCTGATTCTTTCATTTTGAAACACCCCGGAGGGCACTGTATTTCCCTGACTGATAAGCGGGCTGATGTTGAGATTAATGAAATCAAACTCAAGTCTGCCCAGAACAAGCGAATTGTTTTAAGTGACGCACGACCAGATGCGGGCGGGGAAAGGATCCAACTTATTGACGAAAATAAAAACACTATCTGTATACGTAGTGAGGACCCAGATAATAGAGATTCCATTTATACATACGCACAAGAAAATATTGAAGTTACTTCCAAAAAAGGTAAGATGGAGCACCTCATCCAAGAGGGAGACAGAGATTTTTCTATCGACAATAAAGGGTCTGGGGACATAACCGTTGAGGCTCATCAAGGGGAGGTTGTGGTAAAGTCCCCCACAAAGATAAGATTTGAGTGTGGGGGGTCCTACATTGAGCTAACCCCCGGTAAGATTGAGATAAAAACTACTCAAATGGATCAACGATCTGGATTCGGAGATGTCCTGGTTCAAGGAGTTAGTCTACGCAATCATTACCATATAGTGGACACCCCCAGTCTCTTAACCCCGCTACCGAAAACCTTACTCCCAATTCCAACAGGGGTCTAATTGAACCTAAATATATTACGATGACGAATTTTTCCAAAAAAACTCTTGAGATGATGCCATCAAATGCTTTGATGGGTCTTACTAATTCTTTGAGTATTGAGAAGAAAAAAAAGTCTAGCGACCTAGCCAGCAAAAATGGAAAAATAGCTAAGATGCAGGGAACGAACACTCTACAAACCCCTGTCTCCGGCAAGGTAAGTGTGACAAACACAGCGCAGAAAAACTCAGAGGCTAATAGGGAAGGTCAGATTGCTGGCGCCGTGTCTTTCGCAAATGGTGCTGCTGCTATGACGTCAGACGCCATGAACCCGGGGGGAGAATCTGTTTTTGTTCCGGGGACAACAAGTGAACCTTATTCTAATAGCGATGTAAAAACCGCAACGAGTGAGTTGGACTCTTATTTCGGCACTGACGACCCAAATGTTTCGCCGTCAACCAATGTTGCTATCGCAACAGCGCAGAATGAATCCGCTTTGCTCCAAAATGAGATTGACGAGATTAGTGATACCCAAACAAGTATTACTTCCGTCTTAGAGAGAAGGGCGACTGGGGAGCTTCTTGAACCTGTACTAAACCTAAGCGCTCTAGACACGGAAGAGGTATCTCCTCTGGCAAAAGAACAGATTGAAAAATTTATACGTCAAAACCAGGAATTTATTCAAAATAAAATTGTCGCTCCTTTTGTAGAAAATCAGAATCTTATCCGGACACTGGTTGCTCAACTGTCGGGCACAACTGAGGAGGTTCCACGTTTTGATCTTGAGTTTGGTCCGCCTATATCCTCAAAAGGTAAGTTTGTATTATCAAACGATGGTCTGTATTACAACTCGCGGGGGGGAGAAGTCCCTGAAGTTTATCCATTCCCTACCTCGGCAGGAATGTGGTCTCTTCAGTATGAGTCCAATAGGGGCGGTAGAGGGCTTTCATTCACAGAAGAAGATGCAATTGATACTGTGGACACTATATTTGATCTGGATGTTGCAGTGGGCTCACCGGAAAACCAAAGAATCCAAGATTTTTATGAGTATGATGATGTTCTTCAGCAGTTTGAGGATGATAGACAATCCCACTTAATAGAAGTTTCGGGGTACATCTCGGAACTGACTAAAAATGGTTACGCCGCTTCCGACGCTATAGTACAGACGTATAATGCGCAATTAGGCGCGACTGCAAATATCTATAACGTAAAAATAAGAAAAAGGAAGAGGCAGTTAGAAATTGCGGCGATTTATGGGGGCGATAGATTTTTTGTAACTGATAGGGACCACTTTGTTGGCGAAGGTCTATTTTTTGAGTATAAGCCTCCTGCGGGAAAGCAGTCAGAGTATAATCTAAAATACGATGAGCTTTCTAACGAACAAAAAACACGGATTATTAATCTTGAAGGAGGAGAACAGGTATCTTATAACTTGGCAACAAACGAAGTTACAAATACCCCGAACGCTGATAACATTATTGCTGTTGGGGGTGTGTGGAATGAAATACCGCGCATTCCGGTCAACGACTTTTCTTATTTAAAAGAAACAGATATTTCATTACCTCTTCAAAGGAATCTAACTCTTTTCTCCGAAGACTTAGAGGGTGTCGTCGCACCGTACCAGCCACGGTATGTTGTAGCCCCCAACAAACCAGAAAATGTAATAGGGGCTCTTGAAGTAGAGTCCATCGGATTTGGTGATTGGGTACACAGGGAAACGTCGGGATCTCTTAGCGCAACACAGCCCTTGGTAAAGTCTCTCACCTCTGACATTGTTTCAAATGATTTATTACTCTGCTATAATTTTCTAGATCCTGAAGCGGTAACACAGCCCTCTGGTTCTTTATACGCTTTAAACAACGCTGCGGAAGGTTCCGTGAGATTTGACGGAAAACTTGTTGCGTACAGTGAGACGTTCTTGTTTCCTTCTGGCGTAGCCATTCCCTACTTCGGCGGAACTATTTTTCATGAGAGGGCGAAGCAGGACGTTACATGGGACGATGTTAAAGGTTCTTATGCCAGATTGCCCAATTCTTCTCGTGAGTACCAAACATACAGAACCTATTACAGAGGTCTCCAAGAATTAGAAAACTTGTTTTATTCCCCAAAAGGTGCATCGATTGATTTCTGGGCTTACGTACCAAATATTCACTCAGATATGACGGATCACCATAGGTATCGTTTGGTTTTTGCTAATGAAAATAGTAGCCCGGTGGACGCAAAATACGTTAATGCTACACCCTTTCGCAGAGAGGGAACAAATCTCAGAAGAACTCTTGGGATGATTGTAGGATGGAGGGATAGAGGTTCCCCGGAAGAAACTGGTTCGTATGGTCCGAGCGGTCTTGAGTTTGTTATTGCTCCGACTGTTGGACAGAACCAAAAAGAGACAACTGGAGCAAATAAAAGTTGGGGGCATAGTATTTGTATTGCTGAACAATGGAGTGGGAGTAAAGCGAACGAAACAAGCCCTGCTGGAAATGTAAATGCTCCAACATCGGGCACAGTATCCCAAATGGGCGTTTTTATTCCTAGCGGATACCAAACAGCTGCCGGTTCCGGAATTGCGGACGCTTCGGGACAATTTGTTCATATGAATTTATCCTTCGACAAGGGCAATGACCAAGTAAGGGTATACTTCGACGGCCAACTCCTCTCTACTTCTTCTTATGAGGCTACTTTCGGGGGCATTGTTCTACCGACCGCTGTAAGAATGAATAGACCAGATCCGGATCCAACACTTCAAACACTTACTTTCTGCGATCCTACACAAGAGTCGTTTTTAGGAGTAAATATTTATGATGAAAGAGTTTCCCCGGAAAGAGTTGCGTTCCCCGTGTTTACCCCCTGGATAATTGGGGGAGGGTATTCGGACAATATCCCCAAAATAGCGGGAACCACATTTAGACCCCAAGGTTTCTTGGGTAGTAACACAAACCACACACATCAAGGAACTATACCTAATCAAACTGTGGCGACTACAACCATAGGAACATCTGAATTCATTATAGGACAACACGAACCGCCTTTGTCCGGAAGTCGTGGGGGAACTGACAGTGACAGAAACTCCATCCCTAGGAGTGGACTTGACGGACATCTCGGCAGTTTTAAGATATACACCAGACCTCTAACTACAGATGAGGTAAAACGGAATTACGATTCACAGTCCGGATTCTTTAAGAATATTTTATTGAGCAGTTAAAATGAGTACATTCGACTTACAGTATTTAAAAGTGCCCAGGAAAACCAACATTCTTGGCTTGGCATTTCCCATGCGGTCGGATGGTGTTGGGGGCTATCTCACTCAGAATGAATCTATTACTGCACTCAAAGACAATGTGATACAGCTAATCATGACCGCTAGAGGTTCCAGGGTGATGCGCCCTGATTTTGGCACAGATTTACGAGCGGGCGTATTTGAGCAGTTTGACGATAATATGGTAAATACATTGCGAAGACAGATCATTGACGTGATTAGTAAATATGAGCCTAGAGTGATTTTGAGGAGTTTGGATGTACTGCCTAACTTTGAGTTGGCGCAGTTAATTATAAGATTAGATATTACGTCTAAGGATGACTTACTTAACGGAGAGCTAGTGGAGATACTTGTATGACCCAAACAGATTATTCAAAATATTTTAGAGGCTTGTATAACGTCTCTGGATTCGATGGCACAATTGAGTCTGATTTTCTAAAATTAGGCCAAGTGCCGGATGATCGTAAACCCGATCTTCTCGATTACAACTTAAAAGGTTTTGATGATTACCGCATCGCTTTGCAGAATTATCTTAAAGCTGTATACCCCACGGACTACAATAACTTCGCGGCTTCAGACTTAGGGCAAATGCTTCTGGAAATGTTCGCATACATGGCTTCTGTTCTTACCTTGAGAGCGGATATGACTGCGAATGAGATGTATATTGACACAGTTAAAGACACCAACAACTTAAAGAGACTACTACAGCTTATCGGAGTTTCAATGAAAGGTCCTACTGCGTCGAAAGCAACCGGACGACTGACCCTCCCCGCAGACGTTAGTCCCGCAACCGTAACAGTTACCCAGGCACAAAGAACACTTCATATAACGAACCAGAGGAGTTCTTTTCCTTTAACTTACACAGTAAACAAACAACTAAACAACGGAACGTTAGATCTGTTTAGCACTGATCTTACAATTGATTCTGGCGATTTTACCGACAACGCCGTTGACCTTATTCTTTTGGAAGGCTCTCTTCAAAGTCAGACTGGTTCTTTTGCCGGGGATGTTACTAGACAGACAATTACTTTGACCAACGGTCCTGTTATAGAAGGAAGCATTGGGGTATCCTCCACTGAGGGTACTATGTATAATGAAATTTCAAATCTTTTTGTTGCGTCTGGTGGTTCCGATCCTGTATTTGAGAAGGAATACGTAGATAACTACGGCGCCGTTCTTAAGTTTGGAGACGGTGTGAGAGGGAAATTACCAACTCCTGGTGCTTCTTATGTTGTAACATATAGAAGAGGGGCGGGAGCAAATGGTAATATTTCTAGGGGTGTAGTAAACCAAAACATAAACGTTACAAACGGAACTACGCCTGTTACTGCAAAAATCGAAAATATTACTAAGGGTACTGGCGGCGGTCCGGCTGAATCAGTGGAACATGCAAAAAGGTACGCTCCTTACTTTTTTAGAACTCAGTATCGCGCAGTTACTGGAGAGGACTACAACGCGCTGGCCAATTCTTTCGTGGGCACTACCGGAAAAACAGCTAAAGCCATGGCTTCTTTAAGGAAGAATGGTGCCGCCGCGAACGTCATCGATTTGTTTGTACTTTCAAAAGCGTCCGAGACTCAATTAGAAAGAGCATCAGTTGCAATGAAGAAAGAGCTTTTAGATTATTTTTCTAATTACAAAATGCTTACTGACGACTTGGCAATATCCGATGGAGTTATCAGGACAGTTGATTTAGTAGCGACTCTCACCATTGACAGGTCTAATCAAAGATTCGAAGATAATATTAAGCAGAAAGCTGCTGGCGCTCTTGCCAAATACTTTAATGTAGATAATAGAGCGTTCGGACAAAAACTGGCTCTCTCTGATCTCCAGAATTACATGCTTATGGTTCCGGAAGTTAGATTTTTCACTATCGATAATTTAGACACCGATATTTTCGTCAATTTCAATGAAATTGTTCAACTAAACAACTTTGAGTTTGTAGTAGAGTTTGTATAATGGCATCTGACAGGGGCCCAAACCAAGCACATGTGAAAGCTAATTATATTGAAATAATTAAGCGCATAGTGCCTGAATTTTACGACGAGACGGAATACCGTCTTTTTGGCGAAGAGGAAGATTTACAGTACAATGTACTTGCTAAAATTCTTTATGCCGCCAAAAATGCCTCTTCCTTAATTCAAGCTCCTTCTGGACACACATCATCTCAGGAATTTGTTCCTTATTTTGTTCCCTTTAATAAAAAGTCTGAGTGCAGTCCGAGAGATTTTGAAAGGAATATTCTAGTTCCCTTTGGGAAGAGTTTTAAAGATTTTAAGACCGTATCTGAGTTTAGCTCATTTGTAGTTACATCCGCACTTCCGAAGACAGTTTTAAACAATGTAGACACGACATTCGCGCAAGCGTACTCGTCTTTAACAGATCCTGCGGCGGTAGATATCGCTCTGGTTCAAAAGTCTCTTCTTGATGAACTTGGATGGGTTTACTTATTAAACACAAGTGGGGAAGTTAACAGCGCAGCAAGTTACGCGCCTAGTTCTGTACTTGTTAGTTCCCTAACCGAGGAACTGTTTTATGGAAAAACTCTGAAAACGTCGGACGGCGTACAAAGTCTCTTTAAGTGGATTGCTCTTAATGTGCAAGGTGGGCAAAGTCCTTGGGTCAATCGAGCTAATACTCTTCTCCCTTCCCCGTTTTCATCTCCTTCGTCGACGTTTTCTAATAACTATTGGGCGTCTGGCGGGCAACTGGTTAGTTCTTTAGGTACTCTTATTGATGTTTGGGTAAATGAGGATGACCCAAACGCAACCTATTTTAGGGATATTGTAAATGCCTCACTACTGGGCTTAGATGTCCAGAGAATGGAGAACAAAGGTCCGATGGGTAAGATGTTAAAAGCTCTTGCCTACGCATTCTACGATGTAAAAAATACGGTTAGGGATGTACAATTCCTATTGGATATTGAGGAGTGCCCCGAAGAATTCCTGCAGTACCTAGGGAGATATCTCGGCTGGACGTTCTTTAGTGACGACCCCGCCAAGTGGAGGGAACAACTAAAAGACGCAATTTATCTTTATAAAGCTAAGGGAACTCGTCAAGCTCTTACCCAGGCGGTAGGTATGGTTATACCGTCTTCCATTTATTCGCCCACAAACGAGGTGTCCGGCCTTCAGGAACTTTGGGAATCCTATTTGCCAAACCTGCTTTATTACACCATTAAAACCGAAACCGATTTTGGGAGTTCCACAAAAGCTCTTTACAATATTGCTAATGGATGGAATGCGGCATTGGAAGCATCCGGGTATGGCTTTAGGCTTAAGAATTTCGACAGACAATCGCCCGACAATAATGCGAGATTTTTAGTAGACTATATTCTACTTTATCTCAATAAAAAGCACGATTTCCTACAAATAGGACAAGAGAACTATAAGAATAGTTTTTTCCTTCAATCTCAAGTAAGTGCGAATGAGCTGCGCCCTTCTTATTTCCATAGAGGTAAAAATATCTCACTTCCACCTTGGGAAGAGCACAGGTTTTACCAGAACTGTGTAATTACTGATTCACTTATTCTGGATCTGTCCAGTTTGCTTGCAAGACCTTATGACGCTGTAGGACTTAATCTTGAAGCTTCCACAGCCCATTCTGTTGCGCAATTCATCTCAGACTCGGTCGGCATAAAAGGCGAGATCGGTATAAATGAAATTGGGTACGGCGACAATCAGAACTTCAAGTTCATGACCTCTTCTCTGAAACTTCCTTTTAATTACGCGAAAGTTATCCGGGATGGGAACATGGAGGGAATGTCTGTGTTTGATTATTGGAACTCAAAATCATCTGAGGTACACACAAAGTTTGCCGCAGACAACATTGAGTTTAGTGCCAATAACTTCCTTAACGTAGCAAAAACAAAACTCGGGAGAAAGGCTATACCCACAATTGTGGACGTGTTTAGGCAATTCGCGCCATTCCATGTACTTAACAAGATTTATGTAGGAAAAAGTTTTGAGGAGGATTATTACCCAACCGCCTCATCCATAGATATTGAAATTATAAACACCATTCAAACTGACATGGATCAGTTGAATAGTTCGTATTCATACGACGGTTTTCCTCTCTTTAGCGGCACAGGGGGCTTCTCTGGTATTTACCCAAGTGTATATGACCCTAAACAAGGAAGATTCGTACCGTCTGCGACTCTCCACGTCACCCCTTTACAAACTAACACGTGGGGCGGGGGTACTGAGACAGATGACGGTCAATCTGTAAGCGCGGTAAAGTTTAACCAAAAATCGTACAGAACTGCTGGTAGGCGTAAAAACTTAAAATATAAATTCACAGGATGGGCGAACACCCGAAGAGGGCTGAACCAACCAACGCCCACCGACTTCTTTTCGTCATCGACAAATGTCCCAAGAGGGCTGCATGTATCAGGGTTCTTTCCTAAAGGATTTAACTTCTCTTCTCAAAGTTTCACGGACACAAGTGGTGAGTATTCCGGAGTGTACAGCCCGTACAACACTTCGTCTACAACGTATTTCGGAAATGAGGCGTCCTCCCTCTTCCCAATTAGAAACATATCCGATTTTGAGGTAAACGCGTCCAGCTTTAATTCTTTGAGGGATGTGTTTGGCTCACAAATACTCAGAGCATTGACAGAGATTTTCATTAAGCGAGGAGAGAAAGATAGAAGATGGTTGAGGTTTACTAACGAAGGGTACAAAAATTTTAAATTTGGAACGGGAGTAGTAAAACTTTATAAGGAATATAATGAAACGTTTAAGCGCCATTTAAGAAATTTCGTTGAGCCAAAGACGTTAACAAAGTTTAATCGATACGCGGGCGGATTCAATATCCTAGCTCATGTGTTTGGTCCTGGATTTTTCAATAATGACTTTACAGTAGCCGGGAACATTATTTTCGATCTGTCGGCCAAAGCCTTTAGCCACCTACCCCTTTCCATATCCGCTACCAACACTAGTTGGAGTTCTGTGGTAACAACCGACAGAGTATTAGACTACAACATGTTTATAACTGCCGATGGGGTAAGAAGAGATCTTGACAGAGGGATACTTCAATCTCAAGCGTATGGTTCTTACGAACATCCTCTCGATACATTTGAAAGGCCGAACGTTTTGGAGTTTTCGAACGATACATTGTTATCTGGTGTATCCTTTACAGCCCCAAACATAAACTCCATCGCTGTGTGGAACAACCCCACTAGCCAGTATTCTGTAGATCAAGGAGCACCCAGCGGGATAACATTTATCCAAAGACACTCATCCGATAATCCTAGACAGGGAATACGTGTACGCTTTCCTCTTGATGGGAATATAAATTATTCTTATAACGGAAAGCTTGAATTTTCTCCTAAAGATGAGGCTTTAAGTAACGCTTCCCTGTCGGCTTTTGCCGGATGGAAAATATTTGACCAGTACAGAACCCCCGATGTTTATACTGATATACTCCCTGTTAAACCCGGCGCCCAAGGGGCAGCGCTTTTCGCAACCCCTGTATCCTTCGCCGGAAGTTCAATAAGAGGTATCCAGCTGGCTTGCAGCGGTAATGCGAATAACACAAAGAGGATTATAGGAAATCCCGCTAATCCTGCAATAGCAACTGTTTATAATCCCGTGGGTAAGACGACTCCAAAAAATATGCGTCACTTGGAGCCTGGGGCAAAATATGAATTAAGCTTTGAGGCTTCTACACTTCACGTTTTTGGCTCCCAGGAAACACTTGTTTTTGCTCTTGTTAACGAGACAAAAAATAAGATGTGGAACGGGACTACATCTTTGTGGGACGATTCCGCTGCCGCTTTGTCCGGAACTAACATCGTAGCAGCCGTTAGTAGTGTCGGAGATCCTGGACCGTTTTTTACTTTTAGAAAAGAATTTGATACACATTATTCTTTTGAGAAGGGAGACGCGTACAGGTTATGGATAACCCTTACAGGCTCTCAATCTATGAGAGCGGCGACAGTGATTAGGAATATCCAAGTTAAACAAATACAAGGAACCCAGGTGGGTAGATTCTTTAATGGGGGAAAAGGCAATAAACTCTTTCCTGACCAAAACTACAAAGTTGACGTAAAGGGCAGGGTCGCTAATATTCCAGTTGGAACACCGACAACCGAAGCTTTGTTTGCTCGTGTTGTTGTGGAGCAAAAACCCTTCCTGGGTAACGGGTACGAGGATTCATTCTCTAAAGCCTGGGCGTATAATTGGAATAACAAGAAGTGGGAAGAGAGTCGTAGTATGGCTATGAAAGACGAATGGCACAGAATGGATTTTGAGCCAGGAGCGACTGAAACAAAATCGTTTGAATTCAACACTACCAATAGTCGAACACCTTTGGGATTTCGTTCTACTTCAAGGTCTGGTCCTTTAGACGGTTATTTTGCATCCGCTGGACTTGTCCACGATGAGAATTCTGTTTATTATATTGAGTTCGGCAAACCGTTTAATACAGGAGATCTTAATGGTTTAACTTTATTAGACATAAATTTGCTAAATAAAGAATATAATATTTATGCAGGGGACTACACACGAAAGAATTTCCAAGACGTCTTTAAGTTCTTTGACGATTTAAACGTAAGCAAATCTTCGCGGGATGCTGTAAATTCGTCTGGAACATACATGACCTCTGGAGGGTCTAGAAGTGAGTACCTAGAATATTGGGGCGGAAGCCACTCCGCAACGAACGGTAATTTTGGATTTATAGATAATGCAGGGTAACATTCAAATCATTCAAACTTGCAGGGGCGAAGACAGTGTTCTTTTCTCCGGCAGGAACATGATTGTTGATGGAATGAGAAAAACCATCGCTGACGTCATGACCTACAAGCCAAACCCGAGCGGGTACGGTAGCATGGAAGTTGGGTCTAGTTCCGTGTCAAGTTACCAGGTTCAAGCTATGACCCTGGGAAGTGCTAAGGATTACTATTTTCAAAGGGACTCAAGGTTCTTTCGCCCGTATGAGTCCTCTGGAACGTCCTCCCTTAACTGTCAGCTATTAACACCCAAAGATTACGATCTTTTTCCTTTGATTGATTCTTGGTCTTCTATTGGGTTCAACCAATGGAAGTATGATAATTTTGTTAATGCTAATATTCTTAATTCTAAGGATTTTACAGTAGAACTTGTTGTCCCGGAGGATGAAGGAGATAGATCCTATTTTAATTATGATTATGCTTCGACGGAAGGCGACAAAAAAGTAACTCATTTTGAAGTTAAGAAGGGGCAACAAAAAGTAACTTTAAGACAGAAAGTCCCCCTCAAGTTAGGACAGACTTATCTTGCATACAGCAACGTAAAGGCGCACAAAGCTACTTTTGATATTAGGATAGCAAGAGGAACTTATGGAGTCCCTTTTGAGTATTATGATTTTACAACCTCTAAGTTTGTAGAGAGATTACAGGCAAAAGAAAATACGAGACATATCGTGTCCCCTAAAGGATATTTTGATATCGATGAATTTGTTTTCAAACTTCGCGGGAATGAAAAAGACCAAGCGCTTGTTAAATATAATGAGTATTTTATTGAATATATATTTCCTTCAAAATCTTTTGTAGATGAATCTTTTACTCCGTGGCAACAGGATTATCAAAATCCATACGTAGATGTTCTAGACTTAGAACTTTGTTCCCAAGAATATTCTATCCTCCCAAATTCAAATTTTCTGGAACACCAAAGCGTACTTTTTAATAGTAATTTTGATTTTACAGAACCTTTAACCGAGGACGACGCTTTAAACTATGGGGAAGCAATTCAGGATGGGTTTAGGAACCTTTCCGTTTGGACTGAGAATAACCCTATTTTGAGAAGTGCCAACCCTTCTAACCCAGAAAATGCAAGTGGTGTAGGTTTTGTAAAACCAACTTCGGAGGGGCAGTTTGTAGACAGCGTATTTTCTGGGATGTCTGAAGGTGTTGTTTTGTATGCGTCCTCCAACGACATCACATCTAGTGGCTGTCCACAATTATCGCAAACCTTTTTTATGACAGATCCCTTGGGGAGAAATGAATTTGCGTTTGCGTCCGAGACTGAAAGTACCCCCACACTCATCGACTCGGGTTACGGGCAAAGAGATAACAACAAAACTTTTATGTTGTATTTCGATGCGATGGTTTCCGGGGAATCGACAGCAGCCAATTGCGGTCATTTAGAAGTGGAACTTATTCGTGACTCCGATGGATTTGCCTATACGTTCAGCGCCACAAGAGAGGGAACTAAACGAGCCTTTTTTGGAGCGCAATCGGTACCAAAAGTATTTGGGTTTCCCGAAAAAAATAAGTTCATCAATTACAGCGTCCCGGTTATTTTTGAACCGGATGCCGCTGGGACTACGTACACATTAAATATTCGAGGACGAGGACGTACCGATGCCGAAGGATTCTGCTATTATGGAATACGTAATTTATCCTTTGGTCCAATAAAAGGGTGGAGAACATATGAATATGATAAAAGTAGTGTTGGTAACTGGTCTTTAAGTTCCGTCATCAGCCCGGCAAGGAAGGGCGGTATTGTTTGTTCCGCGATTGGATTCAGCGGTCCTAGGATGTTAACATTTGATGGTAGTGCTGCGTACCACACAGAGGTTAATGACATAAAAAGCGCGAACAAGAATCAGCTTGTAACGAACTTTGTAGGTCTTGAGCCGACAAAGTTGTATCGTTTGGCCATAAAGGGCACAACCGAAGTAGGTCAATATCCGAAGTTCAATTTCTTTTTGAAGGCAAAAAGAAAAGCGGTTATAAACGGACGACAAAATATTTTGGGAGGGTGGGGAACCTCGTCTCAAGATACGGTGCCCCTCCTAAATCCGTACTCAACAGAAGACACAGGTATTCTCCGTAGAATCTATCAATCCGCCGTAAAAAGTTTCAAAGACCCTACTACTAAACCGACCGATTTTAGTATTCTATTAAACTCTTCCGGTAACAGTTATAATTCCGCAGGACAGACAACGTATGCAGATGATGGGGAATACTCTCTGTCAATGAAGGTATTCAATACTGAACCGGACAATTCATTTTTCACTTTAAGCGCCAGTCCCAATAAAATGTATAATTGGGAAACCAAGATTTGGGATAGTTTTGTTACCAATGTCCCCGAGTACCGTTCGGATACTTCTGGACCCTACTATCTTCCTCTGCCAGAAGGTGTAAATACTGACAAGTTTACGGATTTTCGAGTTTCTAAAAGGATAGAAATTAATAGGACACTGATTGGTACAACCGATGTCTTCGATGCGGGGGGTATTAATCGGAGGGGTGACTGCGAAGTTGTTGCGGCTGTATGGGGACCAAACGCTCCTAGCGGGGGAACTTATATAAAAGATATGTCTTTAAGGGGTGTCGGTGTTGATGCGAACGATACCGTATGGAATGAAAAGTATTATAACTTTACAACCGGGGACTGGCAATATGGCTATGACGCCGATGTTGTAGCGACTACTAAATTTTGGTGGAACTTGAACACCGGAACGCAAGTCACAAGAAACTACATCGCTGTTCCGGATAATATTATTAAGGACATGTGTTTTGCTGGATTGGAACGGGACACAGAGTACCAATTAAATATTATTGATGTTTCTGGAGGACGTTACGACATACACGACATCTCCTTGGTAGACGTAGGTCTCATCTGCAATAAAGGTAGAGAGCGTTGGATTAGGGATGCGGGGGTATTTACAAGTGAACCATACGACTCCGACCATTATCATGGTTATGGTGACGGAGTGGTAATTAAATCATTTGCCGTTTGTTCTGTAAATCCCGCATCTAAAGTAGCACCCTCTGATCTTTATGCACGATTCCGCACCCCGAACTATTACAATTATAAAACCTTATACCGAACAGCAGACACTGTAGACGGTAATACATCCAGAACACAGAGTTTTGGTGTGGAAGATATAGGACCCGATGCCCCTGATAGTGCGAATGGAAGAGCGCAGCCACGGTTTATCCGAACTTTTGACCCACACGCGTACGGCTTAAAAGCGGGTGATTCTTTCGCCATTGGCTGGACTGGTTTTGAGGGCACTCTCGCCGCCAGTGGTGGGGACGTATCCTCCGCAGTAAGTGGCACCGTCACAGCCGAAGTACGTCATCAAGAGCAGGACTATCAGTACAACTTCTCGAAAGAAGAGTGGTCCCCGGGGCAATCTAAGAGGGACCAAGTATTTATATTTCGAAGTTCACAAGCACAAGAAGGCATCGGTCCGTGTAGTTCTCTTAAAGATGTTGCAAATTACACTGAGTATATTTCTCCTTCTCTACAAGTCCCTTCTTTTACTCCCGCCAAAATCGTTGTTTCTTTAAGGATGGGCTCGACCCTTGGCGGGAGACACGCAAGCCTTACCCAATTTAAAGTATACAAAACAACTCCAAGAGACGGAGTGTACCGGGAGTCTGGCAATACATTCTTATTTCCTGAATTCCCAAATCCCACGGACAAGACACTTCAGTCCCCCGGGAGTCCTGGAGATCCAGATGAGCTTGGTCATTTCTTAAACCGGATTCCTTATTTCAGCGCTAATATTTTCAGTGGTGCAACTTTTAGCTCTATGGAAGTTTCCTTGGGGAATTATGGTTTCGCCACGGAATCTTCTACAGGGGAAAAGACTTACGAACAAGCTATAGCGATGGGCGCTTATCTACCGTCAGGAGGTCTATTCTTCGGCTCTGGAACTTTTGGGGATGGCACTAAATCCACAGGATTCCTATCAGGGGTTCTTAACACAATGGGCGTCGTTAATAGTGACGGGTATATTTATCCACACCGAGGAACCGCTACAGATTATTTGGATGCGAGTGCTGGGTTTGTAACATCTTCTTATGTTGATTCAGAGTTTGCTGGTCGCTCGGACCAACCAAAGATCCTTAGATATATTCTTCGGCTGCATAAGGATGACTGGAAGTTTATAGATTACTACATGGGAGGTGTAGGAGCAGTGGGTCTTCACACGATTGACTACCAAAAAACTTTTGATAAACTTGGTACTGCTTTTGCCTTAAGTGGCACAGGAACTGCGTATACCCAAGGAAGCCGAGTCGGACTATATAATGTGGATGACCCCACAAGAAATCCGGTATTTAATCTTGTGTCCAAAAAAATAATGTTTCCTCCGGGATTACATATTGATTACGATAATATGGACTACTTGACTATAATATGGGATATTAATTTTATGAGTTGATAAAATGAACTTTTTAGACTATCAAAACGCAAAAGGCCACTTAGAAATTTGGAAGCATTATCCAGATGGAAATAGGGAACTTCACTGGGAAGAGAAGAACGTTATTACCAGTGGAATGGGTGTTACGTTGTCTAGGTTATTTGACGCGGACCCCACAGATAATGTGGAAGATTATCAAATAACCCTGTTTAAGGTTGGAGTGTCCGGCAATGATGTGACCACTGCGGGCCAAACTGGAGCACTACAAGTCTCTACTACGGGGGACGTATCCGCTGCACTGACTTTAGCTCAGTATGGGGATGGTAACCTCGATCTTTCTGTCCATAATCTTTATAAGAACGCGGTAGTTGACGAGTCGGACCACGTCTTTGGAGTAGTTCCGTACTCTTATATTAAACGGGTAAGCGAGACAAAATGCATTTGGCAGATTGTTTTAGACGAACAAACAGCAAATATTGCTGGCGATACTCCGGGTCCAGGAAATGCTACTGCACTTAATGAGATTGGTATTTACTCTAATAACCCTTTTCAAAAATCAACCAAAGCTTCGGCGCTATGTGCGTATAGATACTATAAACCGATATATAAAACAGACGCTTTTATTGTGGTGTTTAGATGGACAATTGAATTCTAATGGTAAGTTTCAAGAATGTTAGTAGTGTTGGCGGTGAGGGGATTATACCACTCGCCTTTGGCGATGTGCCTAAGTATGATGCGAGTTCCTTTTATAATTGGGAACAAGATAATCTGCCCCTTTTCTCGTTGGAGCAAAGAGGTGATACTTTGTACAGAGCACTTGGTTTTCCCGGCGGCAACCCTGACGGGGTCACGTTCACTCTGTCATCCGCCGGTAATTTTGACGAGACACTAGGGGTCTATGACTCGATTCAAGATATTGTGGAAAGAATACCTAAGCGTCTGAAGTTTCCCGTTCTTATTGAGTTGTGTACCTATGGCAATCTTGGGCGTCTGGACCTTGCAAACATCACCTGTGAAGGTGACGGTAAATTAGAGATTAGAAACAAAGCTTATTTTGAGGATGTTAATGCTTCTGCAAATGGAGTATTTTCAACTTCGAGTGCTCCAGCGGCTCCATACCCCCACGTGTCTGATATTTATTCTTTAGACGCGTCAAATGTGATGATGGGAGTATCATCAACGAGAACATCAGTTGTGTTCGCTGATTACGATTCCTGGAGAGACAACGCACATATTTTCTCGACGCAAGGTCCCGACACAGATCGACAGGCAAACAACTTAACTGTCCATGTCGCTAGTGCTACTGGTCCCACTTTAATAGGGAGCGACAAAGGACTCGGGACAAACGGTCAATTCGCGTTGAAGGCGTACGGATGGATTGATGACCGAACAATATCTGGGACTACCGGAGATGCCGCTCCGTTCTACGGCTCTTCTACTTCCGACCCCATGATGAACCAAAGAGCCCATAATAGCGGCGGCGGACATTACGCCCCTGGTCAGTCCACAACGTTTGGTTACGGGAATTGGTTTAGTTCTGTATCTTTAAAGGACTGCCAAGGAACGATTATTCTTAGAAATATTATTGTTGATGGTGCTGGTGCAAGTAGAAATGACGTAAATACAGCAGACCCAGTTATACATACCAACGAAAAAGGTTTCGATATTGAAAACAGTGAAGTAATTCTAGATAACACTGCCTCGATGAGAAACTATTCTACGGGGTACTTTGTTAAGAACTCTCGCATCAAAACCACTGGTCATCTTGTTGCGTGGCGAAACTATTTCAAAGATGGGGTAACCGCGTCAAATAGAAAACCTGACGGAACGGGTTTTCTCGCTGTGAACACGGATATCGAATTTGATCCAACTTATTATACGGACAGTAGAAAATATCTGAATTGGTTCGGTAAGAGTAAAAGAGGTTTGGAGTTACGAAATTCGACAACACGAGGGGGCATTTATTCGACCGTTACATCCGCCATTCCGAATGCAGGTTCCACCAGTGGCGCGGCGTCAACTGAGACAACTCCAGCGGGAACGAGTCTAGCAGCCTGCTCAGGCGCTGGGGGTGACTACATGACTACTATTCTTAATGCTGCCGACTGTAATGAGAATGGTTTCCATTTTGAAGGCAGTGATATGGAGTTCTTAGGTAGGTTAAATAGTTACCTCAATCAAGGGGACGGACTTAAAGCCGTACGCTCTCAGGTCAGAGTTCCTCAGATGACTTTAAACCATAACTCATTATACGGTCTTGAGTTAGAGGCGTCCCAATTAACCTATGGATTTGGCATTGATAAGATTGTTGGTGATGTGGGTGCCGCTAATTTCCAAAGACCCGATGCGTATAGCCAAGCTTTCGAAGCCTACGGATCTCCGTTTGATGGTGCCCGTTCCGATGCCTTCAAACCTACAAACCGCGCACAGTTCCATGTTGATTCGAACAATCAAAATATTTTAGCGACAAAGTCATCTGCGGTATCACCATACCGGATGAACAATATTCCGTATTACTACGGAAGATGGGGCGGATCGTTTGCTCCCGTTGATACATCCAAGCATGGCGTAGGAGCCACTGGCGCTCGGTACACTCCTGCGGGACACTATGGAGCTACGCCTTACCGCGCAAACAACCTTCCTGGTATTGTTATCACAAATAATTCAGATGCTGAATTTGTAAATTTGAACTATCTTGTGTCGTCCGTTGACACAGGAAAAGGAAAGGTTGCTGTTGTTTCGAATGGGTCAAATTTAATTTTTAGAGGTACTTCTGGTTGTGCTACGACCATGAACTACTTTCCTGTAAACGATGACGCATCTCAATTTAGAAGTTGGTTAAGTGCGGGAGTTGTGGCTACAGGCAACTCAAATATCTTGGTCACCGGACCAACTAAGAGTGCTAGATTTGGCATTCCTTTCTTAGCTGAGGACAATTCGCAGTTTAAGGCAACGCCTCCAACCCTAGTAGGCACAGACAATATTCTGGATATTTCTGGCTACGCTTTGATTGAGGATGGCTCCAATGGATTTGCAGCCTCGGCAAACCAGACTAGCTTAGAAATTCACGCAAACAGAGCCTGTTTAGTTGCAAATAAGCAATCAAACATCTCTATGTATGCTCTTGGAGGGAAGGTTATTAAGGTGGGAGGCAGTGAAGTCCTAGATTCAGTAGACGTTCTTGCTACGGGGTACGCAGACACCTATCTTGGAGATCAAAATAACCAGTTCTCCAGATCAACCTCGGGTAGTTACGCAAAGTTTTACCCGAACGCCTTCGTAAGTGGTGTTGCTGACCAACAAAGAGGGGCGTTAGCCGCAGGAGATGCCTTCAACAACGACGCATTTGACGTTACTAAAAGGTATATTTATGACATTGGGAAGCATGATGATGGAACTACCGGAGGAATGGCTGTTCGCGCCGTTGGGGGAAGTCAGGTCGATGTAAACTTGGTGAACTTCTACGCTTTCATGACGCCCTCGTCCGTCTCAGGTGCGTTTTATCATCTTGACGGAAGTGGTTGCGAATCTGTTGATGATGCTTTCGACGGCATCGGCGGGGGGAATGAAGACCCCCCAGGTGTTATTGGCACCAAAAAAGAACCTGATGGAACTAGTGAAGGAGTCCCACTTCCCGGAGGAGGAGACCTCCCAGGAGGAGCAACCGTCACTGAGAATTATAAAGGAGGTAGGACTAGAGTTGGATCAACGCTGGAAAAAACTAATGTTCTTAACGGTATAACCGGACCCGGCGCAAATAAGGGTGTAGCAGCGGTTAATGACCAGGGGCTTACGATATATAACGGCGCCATTCCTACTGGAAATAAAGTATTTCCCCTCGGAGGTGGTCTTGGCACGTTTACTGCGGGAACTAACCAGATCGGAGCGCCTACTGTTATTGGTGATGGTTTTAGTGGAGCCATCCCTGGATTATTACCCACTAACAGAATACGCAAGTATTCTGAAGAATATGACGGTGGTGCGTATGAAACCACACCTTTTTCCGCCGATACTTCGTGCATGGGCAGTAGAATCCATATCTGGAATATTGCCGATACTTCAAGGATTCACGCGAGCAACTGCTTGATAAATGGAGCCGATCCCGAATTGGGGTCACTTGGAGAAAGTGGTACGGACGGAACAAACTATCATGGTCCTGGAGGAAAGTGGTGGAATGGTGTGTCACTAGATTATTACGGGAGAGGTGGAAGAAGAACTTCGTACGGCGCTCTAGGAAATGCCCATCATAATTGCGGTATTTTCCGGCTGATGCTTTCGCACAGGTCCGACTTGAAACATATGTACGACGTTAGCTCTCTCAGCGGATCGGTTGGCGGAAGATACGGTAACGATTATAATGGATGGAACGGGACCTCTTTTTCTGGAGGATCATTCGTTGACCAAGTTAACGCAGCAGGTTATACCCACTGGACACACCAAACGAATTATTTAGCAGGTGCTGATTTTAGAAGAAAGATTAACGGTGATTCTGATATGCCTGGGGGAGTTTACCAACTTTCGTCGACACAAAGAGTGTTTGGATGGGGACATCCAACAGCGACACCAGATCTGGGTGTTGCTACAATGCAAGCAAGGATGGTAGGATTTAGTGCGGTGAATGCGACTTCTGCCGCAGATAACTATGACCAGGCTTATCTGTACACAGATGCAATGCCTGCAATGCCTGTACCCCCTTTGAATATGGAGTGGCAGGGGTATCTTAGAAACTTCTTTGACGAAACCGCTGCAAATGTCTGGCAAAACGCCAAGCATATGTCTGAGGATAAAGTAAATGGCGTCTCAATATACAGGTCTTCGAGGGGGTCTTACTCCGGAGGAGAAGGACGAGAACGAGGAACTGGGGAAAATACCACATCTTATGGAGCTGGGGTACGGTCACTCAACCTCTTTGAATTTGATAGGTTAATGTAATGGCAAGAATTAACGAAGATATTCGATTTTATCTCCCAGCAGATCCGTACTACTACCAAGTAGACAATTTACCTTTACAAGATCTTCTGGATAACGATATCGTTTTGCAAGAACAAATCGATAATATTAACCTGGACACTACAAATTCTGTTACTAGAGCCGGGATTCGGGAATTACAACCGCATATTGATGTAGGTCTACCAGGGCAGGTAGCCGTTCGTTCGGGAAACTTTGTCGGTAGAACCAACAGAACCAACGATGTTTACGGAGGAGAGTTAGGAGGTTCCGACGCAAAGAGGGTAGACAACGGAACAACCGAGATGAACGTTCCAGCAACTGAACCAGGGCAGGGACCGGAGGGAGGAAAGTACAGCGTGTCTAACCCTCCTAATGAAGGAGTCAGTCGAGAGGCTAAACCCGCAAACGGTATCGCCAGAACAGCAGTCTTTAATTTCCCTGGAGGCAGTGTCCCTATCGATGCTTTTAATTCTGATGAATTTGGAACCTCAATGGATCGTAACACTTTCCTGACTACTCCACCTTTAGGAAGGATTGACCTCATAGGCATAACAACAGTAAATGGTGCGATGGACGACCCCTTCCTGCCAGGGAATGTTGGTCCAAACGGATTAGGGAAAGTAGCTACTGGTGACGGTACTCCAAGATTAGCAGTTGTAAAAGGTGCTGGGATCGTTCAAAACTCAAATTCGCATAAAAGACAACTTTCAACCACAGTCAATGAGGTAGGGAGAAGGTTCTTTACAATAGGGACTGCGCAAGAACGGCTTAACGACTATGGAAGAGACTTAGACGGCAATGTAGTGCCGGACCCTGAGTTTGGTACTGTCCCCATGCCTGACGATGTTGTTAATATTCTTTATTCGAGGGACGATATAGTAGCAGACGCTATGTTTGCTTTCGCGAGTAGAAATTTAAATAGTTCTTTTTTCTTACCTCTTGCGTACGTGTTTGTTCCGAATAGTTTTGTAGCTGGTACTCCAATCCCAGGAAACTATCTAAAGGATATTCGCCCGCTATTTAGAACTGCTGAGTTATCTCTTCAAGAAAGGCAAGGAGTTGCTTTTTCTCAAAGTCCGGACGCAACCAATCCATTTGTTACCGAGAATAGAATGTCTGACCAACTGGCGGAACTTGGTTTTACTACAGAAAATACTTTAGCCAGTTTAATTAGGCAGTTAGAAGGTACCACAGTCCAAACAGTAAAAACTCCTTATGGCGGATACAACTGGGAAGTCTTTGATACCGCTGCTCTTACATCTGATATTAGCTATGAGATTACTAATGGAATTAGGGAAATAGACCGTGGAAAACGAATAATCGGCGTATTCTTTAGATGGAGAACCACGACTGATGATATTACCGAGAGACCTAAATATGATTACGGTTTCTACAGCAACGGGCGGATTGGTGATGACACAATCATATACGGCGCGGGCGGGGGAGACCCCGACTCAAAGTATGGTTATACTGGATCCCATGCCAACTTTTTTAGCCCCTGTATCCGACAAGACGGAAACCGATATTTTGTAAGAACTTACGTTCGAGGCGGATCTCGCGGAGACGCCGTTTCTATCCCCGTAGGGAATAGTTTAAGTATATCTGGTTATATAATACAAGAAAGCCTTGGCGATTTCAACTTATCTGATTAAACAGTAACTATATAAAATATTATGTGGAAGAATATTCTAGCACAACTTAATGCCATTATTTTAAAAAACTGGCAGCTATTACTCACTCTCATTGTAGGGTTCGTTCTTGGTGCCGCTAATTGCGGTGGTTTGAGCGATGTTGTCGTCCAGGTTTTACCTGGTGGCGCGGAAGAAGCCGCTTCTGAATGAGATTTTTAGCGCCATTCCTCTTGCTGTTGGGCAGTTGCTCTATCCTAGCGCCAATTATCGGAGGAGCAGCCGGAGCAGCGGGGGGAAGTATTTTGGGTCCAGCCGGAGCAGCAACCGGAGCAGCGGGGGGAGTTATGCTGGGTCAACTTACTTTCCCGTACGATAACGGTCCCTTCATTCCCGGAACTTCTGAAGTTATTTCGCCCGGGGGAACAGCTTCAACTATACACGAAGCATCAAATTTTGTAGAAACTGTCGGGGAATGGTACTTACTAATTTTTATTATTGTACCATTTTTAAGTCGTCGGTTTAGAGGATGGGCGAAAAATAAAGTTCTTCCTGCAAATCTGTTTGCGAAAAAAACAAATACTTAATAGGTATACTACTAAATAAAGCTAGGGGTATTCCCTGCGTACAACAATGAAATATATCATTAATGAAAATAACACCTGCGGGCAAGCAAGTCTTACTGAGAAGCAACGCGCTACTATACTGGAGCAACTTGGCTTTACTACCCCCCAGGCTGAAGATCAGATCGCCGAATCAGTAGAGGCTGTCGAGCAAGAAGAAGTCGAAGTCCAAAAAGAGGAGGCTCCAGCCCTTTATGAGTGGGATGATTCCGTTTTTGTTCTTGACGATGAAGTTTTTGAAGTTGACGGCGAGCTATTCCTTCGTGCTTCCGAACTAGATAACGAAACTTCTATGGAACTTGATGAGTCCCATAAGGATCTCTTTGTTAACGAAGTATCTTTTGAGGAAGACAAGTATGGTCTTGGCGATATCTTTGATTACGGAGGCGATATCTATATTAAGCTTAACGAAAAGCTCGATAAAGGCACTGAAAACAGAATTGCTAAGATTGCTGCCCGTGATAAGGAGCGTCAAGCAGCCGGTAAGCCCGCCCCAAAAGGAGCTCCTAAAATTAATATTCCCGGTCAACCTGACGACTCTAATGTAACTGACAAAGAAGTAACTGCCGCTACTAGAGGCGCAAAGCCAGCTTCCAAGAAATCTTCCATAGCAGCAGCCGCCGCGCATGGTGACGCCGAGGAGAACTAGAGTAACGACATGTCTAAATCGTATGCGGAACTAGCGGATGAGATTCTAAAGGGGGCTCTTACAGACCCCTCGAAGAATCCTTACGATCCGAAGCAAGGACATCAGGCTCACATGCCATCGATGAACGCGAACGATAAGCTAGTTGAGATGAATGATGCGCAACGAACCGCGCTTATTAAAGGCGCCGCTGGGGTATCAATAGAGGAGATAGAAAATGAACCTATCGTTGAAAGCACGAGCCACACTGTTCCGGACACCCAAAGTCTTGCTATTTCTGAGGAAGATCTTCGTATCCTTAACGAAGCGAAAAGGGTCATAGAAAGAATTCAAGAGGCTACTACGGCGGGGTGTATCGGCGTTAATCTTGCTGGCAGTGCACCCGCACAGGACCCCAATAAACCAGCAAAAAGAGCAAAGAAGAAAACCGATCGTCCCAAAAACAAAAATAAGAATGATTTTCTTACATATTTAGGAGGAGAGAAATAATGGCACTTCTACGCGACTTCAATAATTTTCAACCGTTACAGATTCTTAGCGAAGGCAAAAACAATAAGACCATGAAAGTTCGTGGTATCTTTAGTGAAGCCGACAGGAAAAACGGAAACGGAAGAATATACGCAAAGGACTTGCTAGTACGCGAAGCTCAGAAACTTCAACCTATGATTGACGAGCGTCGTCTTTGCGGGGAGCTAGACCACCCAAGCGACGAAGTAGTACACCTCGCAAACGTTTCGCATATTATTACTGATCTTCGTATGGAAGGCAAGCGCCTCATGGGAGAGGCTGAATTTCTTGATACTCCCTCTGGAAGAATTCTCCAAGAACTCGCTAAGGCTGGAGTTCGTATTGGTATTTCTTCCCGTGCTACTGGTAGCGTTGAATTTGACATGAAAGAGGATGCTTACCGCGTCCAAGAGAATCTCAAGATGATTACTTGGGATATGGTTGCTGACCCCTCTTGCCAAACTGCATTCCCGGAACTAGTAGAACACAAATCATTAATGGAAAATCGTTCGTGCGTGAATGTAAATGACCCATTAATTTCCGAAAAAATTTATATTACCGCTTTAAGGGGACTTTTAAGTTGAAAAAAGAGTATTTTTTTCTTAAAGTAGGTAGATACACACAGTAGGAGTTTTTTATGAATAATACCATCGAAAAAATTGCACAACTTCTACCTGACGGACTATCCGAAACAGGGCTTGAAGAAGTCCGTTCTATTGTTGCGGGAGCGATTCAGGAAGGCGTAGCTAAAGAAGTAAAACTTCTTGAGTCGAAAGTTAGCGGCTTCCTGCGTTCAAAGATCAACGAGCTAAAAGCTGTAGCTCGCCAAGAACTTGAAGCCGATGACGAAGTATTGCATGGTTATCAGATCTATGAGACCATTCGTACCCTAGTCGCTCAGGAGGTCGAGTCGAAAGATGTTGACTCTGTTGTTTGCGAGCAACAAAAGACCATCGACGACCTACAAGAGAGTGTTAAGCAGTTGAATGGTCAACTACAAAATACCCTCCACGAGAATTCTATGCTTACTGACAAAGTAGAGAACCTCAACGAAACCAACGAACAGCTGGCTGAGAGTGCTAAACTACCGTTTAAATCTTCCGAAGCCGCTGTCGTTATTACTAACGAAACCGATTCGAGCTGTCCTTCTTTAGAAGCGGCTAATAATATCTTCCTCACTGAAGACGTAATAAACCTTTCAAAATAAATGTTGAATTCCGAATTAAATCAATCTCTTTGTGAGAAGTGGGAGCCACTCCTAGAAGGTATCACTGACGAGTCAACTCGTCAGACCACCGCAGTTCTTCTTGAGAACCAGGCCAAGAGCATTCTTACCGAGAAGGCTCGTGATTATGGGACGCTTGAAGAGTCAACTACCGTTGGTAACCTAGGTACTTTTCAGAAATTTGCTTTCCCTCTCGTTCGCAGGGTTTTCCCTGAACTAATTGCTAATAAGATCTGTGGCGTCCAGCCCATGCAAGGTCCTGTTTCTCAGATTTTCTATCTGGGTTACAACCGTGCAGGTGACGGCGGTACTACTGATGGTTCTTCGGATTCTGAAGTAGTTTACTCCAAGTACCGTATGGTTTACGGCGGTAGGATTGCGTCAACTCAAAATAGACTTGCGTCCTTAGACAGCCAATCCTCAACTGGAGCCTCGTTTGGTCCGTCCGGTGCTCTCGCATACTCAGGTATGTCTGGTAGCACTACCTTACCTTCAGCTACTGTTGGTGGTCAGATCGCTGCCTTCCCGAACCGGAATTTTGTTGGCGCTCAATACTTCGTATCAGCGGGTGAGCGTCTAAGTGGCTCTGGTATTCCAGAAGTTAACTTTACTATCGAGCAACAGGCTGTAACCGCACGTACTCGTAAGTTCCGCGCTCTCTGGACGTTGGAAGCTTCACAAGACCTTCGTGCATACCACAACCTCGATCTTGAGCGTGAGCTAACTGAACTTCTGTCAAAGGAAGTAGCTTTGGAAATCGACCGTGAATTGGTTGAGTCTATTCGTAACATCGCTTACGATTATCAGAACCAAAGTCAGTGGTCTAACGGCTTAGGCGATTACCAGGACCAAGCTGGCGCTAACAGCTTTGCTGCTGACGGTGCTCCTGCCGGTAATAATGGTCCGGAAGCAGGCGCTGGTGCTCCAGGTGACTTTGGTTTCGATCAACCGTTTGGCACTAACTCCCAGGGTCCCGTGCAAGGCGGCTCAAACGCGGGCGATGGTGATAGCATGCCAACCCAAAACTATGGTTCAAACGTCTTCTTTGTAGACTTTGGTACTACTGCGTTGGGTCTTGCTCCTCGTCACGTTGGCGAAGTCTACAGCAACCTTCTTGCTGTAATCAACTTTGCTGCGCAGGATATTTACAGAACTACGCTCCGTGGGGCTGGTAACTATATCGTTTGCTCGCCATTCGTTGCTGCAATGCTCTCTTCTGCTGCCAAGCTTGAAGGCGGTCTCCCAAATGATTCCGCTGGTAAACTTGGTGCTACTATTGAGTACAAAGGTAAGTGGATGGGACAGTATGACGTTTATGTCGACCCGCTTTACCCTGAGGATGAACTTCTCATGGGTTATAAGGGTAGCTCACCAATGGATGCGGGCTTTGTTTACGCCCCGTATATTCCGCTCCAGATGCTGCCAACCATCACTGATCCTAATACCTTCCAGCCAAGAAAGGGTCTGATTACTCGCTATGCGACTGCTCAGATTAACCCGGCTTCAAGGTTCTATAGGATTATTCGTATCGTCGGCGCTGATAGCCGTTACCTCCTGACTCCGTTCCAGAAGGCTGGTCGATACAACGATGGCACTCTAGCCTACAGTTAATAATCCTGATACGGATTAATGTTAAGGAAGCCCAGCTAATTTGGCTGGGCTTCTTCCATATATAAGTATGACATGGCAGCAGCACCAGTAAAGCCGAATTTTGCCTGGGGTCCTTTTCTTGTAGACCGATACGGAAGTGGCAATAATACGTCTTCGTTTACGGCTCCCTCTGGGGATATTCCTTACGATACTCTCAATAGAAGGTACTTTTCCGATAACATAGAATTCAATAGATTCTACGCTTTGATACGTGATTTTATCAAGGCTAGGCTCGGTCATCCTGTAGTTCGTGTAGAACTGGATGACTTCCAGATTTTAACCGCGATTGATGAGGCTATCAGTAAACTGGATTATCACGCTCCGGATTGGTGTACCCAATTAGCAGCGTTTACAACTCAAGCAGGCGAAAACATGTACGAGCTTCCATCGTTCATGGTGAACAATTTTCGATATGCCGCTTATAAGAAATCCTTGTTGAGTGTTCCTCTCGCGAACCAATCTCTGGAGATGGATTTCTTCATAAAGTATTTCCAGGATAACTTTTTATTCAATGATTACGCGGTAAGTGATTTTCTACTTTTGAAGATGCACTTAAAGATGATCCGTAAGATTCTCGGCAGGGAAGGCTCATTTCAGATTGTAAACAGTAAGTATCTGATGGTGTACCCCACTCCTGTCACAGACGACGGCGAAGATGTAGTCATTGAATACAAGAGTTTGAATACAGATACGCTACATCATTACTTCGTCAACTGGCTTCAAAGGTATTCCCTTGCGATCTCCAAAGGTATTCTTGGAGAGATTCGAGGTAAGTATGCCACATTACCGTCACCACAAGGTGGCGCACAATTGAATGGTCCCGCTCTTATTGCTGAATCCCAAGCTGAAATAGAGAAGCTTGAAGAACAATTACTCTCTGAGATAGAGGAACCCGCCACATTTAGCACTTACTAATGGTTCTTGTTTCTGGTCCACCCTTCGGTTACGAATACCCTCCTGCTGTGGATGGTACAGCTGAGGTATTTACCACGTCTGAACGTGCTAGAGTTCCCAATAAGTTTGATATTAAACGGCAAATCTTCGAAAGGGAGAATGCGAACTTTCGGAGTATGCATTTCTTTAGAGCAACGACCAAGAGACTCCTAAGCCTGTTCAGTGATGCTCAAATTTTAGGGGAGGATCTTGAGGTGTACTCAGTCCCGATTTGGTATTCAAACTATGAGAGAGCGATTGCTAAATTATTTGACGACAGAACAACATTGATTCCCGCAATGACGATTGCGATTTCAGACACGGAAGAAGACAACGAAAGACGACGACCTAATTTTGATATAGAGTTTTGGACTATTCGGAATACTAAAACGAAAAGGTTTACTCGCGTTGCGTCTCTTGCGCCAAAAGCGGTTAAGGTTTCTTACCAATTGCATTTGTGGACTCGTTACGTAGAGGATATGAACCAGCTGATTGAATATGTGATGAATAAGTTTCACCCACATATACGAGTAGAAACAGATTTTAACACGAATGCTTGTGCGTTCCTCGCTGCTGTGTCGGACAATTCGGTCATCACTGCCCCAGACAGAGAAGATAGGATAATTAAAAAGACTGTAACGTTTGATGTGGAAACCTACCTTCCGGCTAGACAATATATGATTCAGTCAAACGGGGCAATCACGGAGATGAATTACGAGGTGGAAATCCAGACAGGCAAGGAACAAACGACTTTCACTACGACTTCTGGAACTGTTACAACCACCAATACTAGTCCTTATGTTCGTTCTGGAAAGAACGACACAGAAATTTTAAAGACTTATCCTACTTCTGGAACTTAAAAATCAGCAAATAAAAGTGATTTTAGACTTCGCTTACGCTAAATAAACATAGAGGAAGTTTCATGAAGACTAGAACCATTATTAATGTTGCCGGACAAAACCTGGAAATTGTTTTGAAATCTGGGGGGTTGTATGAGCACATTGAGATGACTCCTGGCAAATCTATCATTGTTCCTGAAAAATCAATCACAGACCTCTGTTTGGAACTACAAAGAAGGCAGCTTCTTCAAATTATTTAAAGGTAAAATATGGCAAATTTCGTTTCCCCCGGTGTTTACGCGATCGAAAAAGACGTATCTGATTACGCTCCGTCCGTAAATCCTTCAATCGTTGGTGTTGTAGGCTTTGCTTCTCAAGGTCCTATTGACGAAGCAACTCTCGTAACTTCTCCGGCTGATCTGATCCGAAAATTCGGAACTCCCGATTTAGTTACCGGAGGTCAAGGTGTTTTTGGTGCTCTACAAATCCTGCAAAGGACTAACCAAGTTTACTTTGTTAGAGCAGCTACTACCGCGCAGAAAGCTGCAAATGTGGTTCCTAACCTGGAGACTAAACCGCACGTTAAATTTGCTAATTCACAACT